>TARA_R110002167_G_C12707306_1_pt1 | contig 93906 bp, 90 predicted proteins | sample TARA_R110002167 | Tara Oceans TARA_R110002167 (sample SAMEA4398238) | marine metagenome | biome: Polar Biome; feature: [MES] marine water layer (ENVO:01000295) within the mesopelagic zone...; material: water (ENVO:00002006), including particulate matter (ENVO:01000060) such as......
TGCGCATTATAGGCAGCTTAAGATTTAGTGCAAGCGCTTTTGTGCAAGATATGTTTCGAGCGTTGAACTTTTATGCAGATCGTTCTTTTTTTAACTTTTTTGATTAAAGAACCACCTTTGGTTAATTAGTAAATTACTTGTTTTTGATATTTAAGTCGCTTTTGAGCTCAATTTTTCAACAGTGGTCTGGTTTATCTGGTAATTTTTAATTAGTATGTAATAGTATTTAACAGTTATTTATCATTTTTATATTCATTAGAGATTATTTTATGCAGAAATCATTCGTGATTGTTTTGATTGCGGCGCTTCTTGGCGCTTTTGTTTTTTCTCAGTTTGGCGGCACATCATCTTCGGTAGCGTTTATTGCTGGTGTAGTCGTTGCAACGTTAATTTTCACCTTTATGCCATCTAGTGGTTCAAGCTCTTCTGACGAACCTTATGTTGGTCCTACAATGACACTATATGTTGGCAACTTGCCTTATCGTGTTCATGAGGGAGAAGTAAAGGCATTGTTTGGTGAGTACGGGCCTGTTAACTCAGTTCGTTTAGTACGAGACCGTAAAACTGGACGTCGCAAGGGATTTGGATTTGTTGAGATGTCTGAGGCGGGAGCTCAAAAAGCAATGTCGAAATTAAACGACTATAGCTTTCAAGAGCGCACGTTAAAGGTAAGAGAAGCTAAATCACAAGAATCTGATTCAGAAAATAGCTAATCGTTATTGAACTAGGTTCTTAGCACTATCGTTAATTAATAGTGTTGTTAGTCGGTTATGGTTACCAGCGAAAAATCACTAAAACCATAATCGACTAATGCTGCTTTCAGCCCTTGGCCAATATCTTTGGTATAACACGCTTGTAATTGTTTATTACTATTACTTTCTTTACTCAGTAAAAACCTTACCCGCTTTGCTACCGCCTCCCCTGAATCTAATAGTGTTACCCCTTCACCAAGATAATGACTTATTTCTGTCGCTATCATAGGGAAATGGGTACAGCCCAATACTAGGACATCAATATTTGATGCCGCTATGGGTGCTAAGATTTCGTTTAGCTTGTCCATATCTATTTGCTGTTGAGCAACATACTGCTCAGCAAGTAATACTAAATCTGAAGTCCCAAATAATTCAACTTTACAGTTTCCTGCAAACTGATTGATTAATGCTTGAGTGTAATCTCGTTTCACTGTTCCAGGCGTAGCCAATAAGCCAATGTGCTTTTTCTTCGATAACATTGCCGCAGGTTTAATAGCAGGAACAACTCCCACGATAGGAATGGTTAATTGCTGGCGTAATAGAGGCAATACCAAAGTGCTGGCGGTATTACAGGCAACCACCACAATACTGGCATTCAAACGTCGCGCATGATGAGTAATAAGTGCAACACATCCAGTTATTAACTCTTGCTCTGATAAATTGCCATAGGGTAAACGTGCATTATCAAATAAGTAACAATAATCATGTAGTGGTAGCTGTTTTCTAATTTCGTTCATTACCGACAATCCGCCGATACCAGAATCAAACACTAAAATAGGTCCAGACAATATGGGCTCCAAATATGTATATGCTCAGCATTAATCGTCGGGTCACTTTATACTTAGGTGCGTAATACTAGACATCAGCGTCATTTAGTATAATATTTGCGCCCTTTTTTACGTAATTAGGTGGACGATATGAATTTAGCTGCAATGGATCCTAAAAACTACGATGCACAATTACAACAAAAGCGCATCAAGCTAGAAAAGGCCTTTGCCGATTTCAATCCACCAGCACTTGAAGTCTTTGCTTCTGAGCCTATGCATTATCGTATGCGTGCTGAATTTAGGATGTGGCATCAAGGTGATGACTTATATTACTACATGTTTGATAAAGCACTGAATGCAAAAGTGCGTTGCGATCAATATTTACCTGCGGGTTTAATCATTAATCAAATGATGGCTGCATTAATTGCAGAATTAACACCTAACCCTGCATTACGTTATCGGTTGTTTCAAGTTGATTTCTTGTCGACGTTAAGTGGCGAAATTTTAGTGTCTTTGTTGTACCACCGCCAGCTTGATGAAGAATGGCGTGAACAAGCGACTCAATTAAAAGCTAAGCTATCTGCTCAATTCAATGTCAACATTATAGGCCGTGCGCGTAAGCAAAAAATCGATTTAGACAAAGATTTTGTTGTTGAGACCTTAACGGTTAATGAACAGGTATTGCATTACAAACAAATTGAAAACAGCTTTACTCAGCCGAATGCAAAAGTCTCTGTAAAAATGTTGGAATGGGCTATTGATGCGACTAAAAACAGCCAGGGTGATTTACTAGAATTGTACTGTGGTAATGGTAATTTTACGATTGCACTGGCACGAAATTTCAATCGTGTATTGGCAACAGAGCTGGCCAAGCCTTCAGTTGATGCAGCGCAATACAACATCGATATTAATCACGTTGATAATGTTCAAATTATTCGCATGTCTGCTGAAGACTTTAGTGATGCTATGGCGAAAAAGCGCCAATTTAGACGTTTAGAAGGCATCGACTTAGACAGCTACGATTGTAATACTATCTTTGTTGACCCTCCTCGTGCAGGCATTGACCCTGAAACATTAAAGCTTATCCAAGGTTATGAGCGGATTTTGTATATTTCATGTAATCCAGAAACACTGAATGACAATTTGTTAACCTTAGGCCAAACGCATAAAATAACGCGCTTTGCGCTATTTGACCAATTTCCATATACCGACCATATGGAATCGGGCGTATTACTGGTTCGCAAGTAACCTGATTAATTTTAGTTACACATAATACTAGGGCGCGAATATTCGCGCCCTTTTTGTATCTATCACGTCATGCTTATACTTAGGCGCGATTGTCTATTTTGTGCTGTAGCGCTTCAGCTCCCGTTGCGACCATACGCAACTGCAGTACGAGCTGATCGGCCAATGATTTACGCTCACTACGTTTAGAGTCCAAAGCTGATGCTCCCGCATTAAACACTAAAATAACCAACGCTTCAGCTTGAGCACGCGCTAATACAGGTGTTCGGTTTGCCTGTGCTTCGGTGTAATGGGCAAGTTCAGAAATAAAATGTTCAATTTCACGCTCAACTGCAGCTCTAAATGCTGCTGAGGTACCGGAGCGTTCGTGTAATAGTATTCGAAATACGTTCGGATTTGACTCTAATACTTCCATAAAAGTGTCGACAGAAATACGGATCACACTACCACCAGCTTCCGCACGTTGACGACCTTTACGCATCATTTGACGTAATGTTAATCCGCCTTCATCGACCATGGTCAAGCCAAGTTCGTTCATATCTTTAAAATGGCGATAGAATGATGTGGGCGCAATACCAGCTTCGCGAGCAACTTCACGTAAGCTTAGGCTGGAAAAACTTCGTTCAGCACTGAGTTGATTAAATGCAGCATCCACTAATGCACGACGTGTTTTTTCCTTTTGTTGTGCTCTAACACCCATTTACTAATCCATTCAGTCAATATTAATTCACAGATAATACCGTTTTTAAAACAGAAACACAGCCCTGTTAAGCTTGACCATGACTAGTTCACTAAGTTAAATTAGCGTACAATTGTACGCTCAACTTATTTAAACCTATTATTGGAACCCTACTAAATGAAAAAACCTCCAATCATTTGGCTTAATACCTTGTTATTTGCCATTACTTTTATCGGCGCCGTGGTATTAATCCCTTGGCGTGGTTTTACCCATGGCTTTGATGGCATTGAATGGATTGCATTTGTTGTTTTCGCTTACGCAAGTGGTCTATCGATTACTGCGGGTTACCACAGATTATGGTCACACAAAGCTTATAAAGCCCATGCATCAGTTCGTTTTTTATACGCATTAGGTGGAGCATTGGCGCTACAGAACAGCGCATTGCATTGGTGTAGTGATCACCGCATCCATCACAAACATGTTGATAATAATGATAAAGACCCGTACTCAGCTCAAATGGGATTTTGGTACAGCCACATAGGTTGGATGCTACGTGAGTATCAAGCGAGTCGTTACAGCGACTACAACAACGTGCGCGACTTACAAAACGATCGTATCGTTATGTGGCAGCACAAGCACTACTTAGCCTTAGTGATCTTAATGAATATTGGTTTACCAGCATTTATAGGTTGGTTAAATGGCGATATTTTATCAATGGTTCTTATGGCCGGTTTACTACGCCTAGTGGTTGTACATCACTGTACTTTCTTTATTAACTCATTAGCCCATATTTGGGGTAAACAACCGTACACAGATAAAAACTCAGCCCGAGATAATGCATTTTTAGCGTTACTTACATACGGTGAGGGGTATCACAACTTCCATCATATTTTTGAAAATGATTATCGCAATGGCATCAAATGGTGGGACTACGATCCAACCAAATGGTTAATCAAGCTTATGAACTGGTTTGGTTTAGCGAGTGATTTACGTAAAGTGCCACAAGAGCGTATTGAAAGTGCACGTTTGCAGATGCAACTTTTACAAGCTCAGAATCAGGTTGCTCACTTACCTAACTGCGATGAAATTATAGAAAAGTTTCAAGCAGAGTATGAGCTGATGAAGCAACACTTAGTTGACTATTATCAAGCCAAAAAGAGTTTGTTAGAGGCGAAGCGTAAGCAACTTACAGATCACAATCTGAAGCAACAAGTGCAATTATTACGTAATCAGTTTCTTGAACAACAACGAAATTGGAAAAGCCTCACAGCTGCCTACGCCCAGTAAAGCTAATGCCTAACCATTTAAAAGGTCACGTACGCACGTGACCTTTTTTGTTTTGAGCAGCTTCACTAGTACATCATGTGCTAATTAAATTGCTGAGTCACCTGCTGCTGTAACGCTTTGCAATTGGTCGTAGCTCCGTCAACTGAAGGTGCAATACTCACCGATACTTTAGACCAGAAACGTTTAGGAAAAGTGGTCAGTGCATGCCCGCCTTTATGACTAAAGTAAGATCCCCACAACCCTGTTAACGCTAACGGTATTACTGTTACTGGATCCCGTTGTAAAATTTTATCAATACCAGGTCTAAACTCACCAATTTCACCGTCTGGAGTTAACTTCCCTTCCGGAAAAATACACACTAGCTCATCGTTAGCTAATGCTTGATGTATCTGTTCGAATGCATTTAGATATGTCGACTCGCACTTTTTAGGTGAACAGATTGGGATAACACCAGCGTGCCGAAACAAATACTTTAATAATGGAATTTCGCTAATCGACTTATCCATTACAAAACGAATAGGTCGAGTTGACGCGCCCATAATGACTAACGCATCAACGTAACTCACATGATTACTGACAATAATTCCTGCCCCTTGTGCCGGAATATGTTCTCTACCACGTACATTCACCCGATACATAACATGGCTCAGCAAATAACTGATAAAGCGTTGGGTAAACTCTGGCACTTGTGAGTAGACATATAACAGCACAACCAAATTAAGCACGCCGACAAGCATGAATAATTCAGGGATACTCCACTGAAATACCCCAAGCAACACTATCGATAATACTGCAGAGCCCACCATAAAGAAGGCATTAATGATGTTATTCGCCGCAATAGCTTGAGCACATTCTTGTTTTTCTGCACGAGTTTGAATAAACGCATACAGAGGCACAATGAATATCCCGCCACTTAGGCCGACAAGAAACAAATCAATCATCACACGATAATGCTGCGCACTAGCGATAAATGACTCGAAGCTATACACAAAACCAGGTTCAACAAGCTCAAGCGGAATAGCCGCTATCATGTCAAAACTAAACACGCTCAAGCCCAATACCCCAAATGGTAATAAGCCTAACTCAACATGCCCAAACGAAAAACGTTCACACACGTATGACCCAACCGCAATACCGACAGAAAATAACGCCAGTAACAATGAAACAACAGTAGCATCTGCATGTAAATGCAACTTGGCAAAATTTGGAAATTGAGTCAAATAGGTGGCCCCTAAGAACCAAAACCAACTAATGGCGAGAATGGCCATCCAAATAGTCTTGGTTTGTCGCGCTTTATTGATACAACGCCAAGTGCCAGAAAATAACGAAAACTTGCTAGGGTTTAAATCACCTTGGGCAGGCAATGAAGGAATCGCACGGCTAGCAAGATAACCACAAATCGCCAACACACAGACAATGATTGCAGCCCACGTTAAACCATTTTCATTAGACACCACCAAACCGGCGCTTAGGGTACCAACAAGAATCGACAAAAAAGTGCCCATTTCAACCAGAGCATTCCCTTTCACTAACTCTGCTTCGCTTAGGGCTTGAGGTAATAATGAGTATTTTACTGGACCAAAGTATGCAGACTGGCTGCCGGTTAAAAATAGCAGCAGCAACATCACCATATAACTCTGACTGATAATAGCGATAGCCGCTGTCGACATGATAATCAGCTCTAACAACTTTAACCGTCGAATCAATTTTGCCTTATTCATATTGTCAGCCACGATACCAGCATGAGCAGAAAACAAGAAAAAAGGTAAAATGAATACGCCAGCGGCCAAATTAACAAACAAGTTAACATCAATCGGTAATGCATTTAATTGGCTGTACGTCACTAACAAGAGCAACACATTTTTATAAAAGTTGTCATTAAGCGCCCCTAAGCATAAGGTCGCAAAATAGGGAAAAAATCGTTTAGTTAGCAGCATTTGAATTCCTTTTTATGCTCATTCCATCAATATAACTACTTACATGACTCGTCAACATGTCTTGTAAACAGGATTGTGTCTCAAATAGTTTTCCATCCAATGACAAACACGTTAACCCGTGTATTCCCCCCCAAAGTACGCGGCTCATCATTTCCACCTCTTGCTCACATGCAGAAGGAAAGTATTGACTTAGTTGGAACTCAACATCAGAAAATAATGACTTAATCAACCCGAGGTGAGCTGCAGGTAAAGGTTGGTCATCTGTCATTGTTAATTCAAATACCAATCGGAAACAGCGTCGATTCGCTAAAGCAAACTGACTATAAACGATTGCCATTTGCTCAATGGTTTTGGTTGGCGTGGTCGGTTTAATTAACTGTAACTGCGCAGCAAGCTGTAACAATGTTTGCTCAGATACCGCGAGTAATAAGTATTGGTAACTACCAAAAATATTAATTAACGTACTTGGCACGTAACCAATGGTTGTCGCAACTTTTCGTAAACTTAGGTTATCGACGCCATGACATTGTAAATGCTCAACCACTGCACTAATAGCCATATGGCGGATCTGCTCATGCGTATGCTCTTTTCGTCTCGCCACAATACCAACCTAAAAATGATATGCACCTTATTAAGTTGATAAATTAACAGCAAACAAAATAAAAAACAACGTTCACAATAATTATTTTTTTAATTAAAAATACACGACTAAGTTTGATAAACCGCGAATAACCAAGAAATAATCATTGAGAAACATTATAATTGATCATCAATAAGCCAGCGACAGAAAGACAACCATGCCTCATACCGATATAAAACTCACCGAATATAGCCATGGCGCAGGCTGCGGCTGTAAGATCTCTCCTAAAGTCTTAAGCACTATTCTTGCGTCACAACTCCCTGTGTTTACTGACCCTAATTTATTAGTCGGTAATCAAACCCGTGACGATGCTGCAGTTTACAAACTCAATGAACAAACCGGTATTATCAGTACTACCGACTTCTTTATGCCCATTGTGGATGATCCATTTACCTTTGGTAGAATTGCCGCAACCAATGCAATCAGCGATATCTATGCCATGGGCGGCACGCCAATTATGGCTATTGCGATATTAGGCTGGCCGGTTAACTTATTACCACCTGAAGTAGCCCAACAAGTAGTTGATGGCGGACGCCAAGCTTGTGCCGATGCCGGTATTATGTTGGCTGGCGGTCACAGTATTGATGCGCCTGAACCTATTTTTGGTTTAGCGGTTACAGGCCAAATACCGCTTGAGCGAGTAAAACAGAACAACACTGCCAAAGCGAATGACCGTCTATACCTCACCAAACCGATTGGTATTGGCATTCTGACTACAGCACAAAAGCAGAAAAAGCTGCGTGATGAAGACAGCCAAATTGCCCCTAATGCCATGTGTCAGCTCAACACGATTGGTATTGATATCGCTAAAATTGTTGGGGTTAATGCATTAACGGACGTCACAGGATTTGGACTGGCAGGTCACTTAATTGAAGTATGCCAAGGCGCACAACTTAAAGCTAATATCGTTTTATCCCAAGTCCCTTTACTCCCTAAAGTCAGTGATTACCTCGCTCAAGGCTGTATTCCAGGTGGTACTCATCGTAATTTTGACAGTTATAGCGAACATTTACCGCCACTAACGGATGACCAAAAAGCAATTATTTGCGACCCACAAACCAGTGGAGGACTATTAGTTGCCGTGAGTGCAGAGGCAGAACAGGAACTTAAAACACTATTAGAAGCCAATGGAATTGACGCTATTTGTATCGGTATGCTCAATACTTATGAGCCTCACGCTGACGGACACGATGTCCTTGTGGAATTAAGCTAATGAGCGAGGTTATTCCCAGCTCAGAATATGGCAGACTTCTATTAGAAAACCGTCCATTAATAGACGTAAGAGCGCCTATCGAATTTACTAAAGGCGCTTTTGGCCACTCGATTAATTTACCGTTAATGCAAGATGGTGAACGCGAAAAAGTGGGCACATGCTATAAAAGACGTGGCCAAGAGGCTGCTATAGCATTAGGTCATGAGCTGGTGAAAGGTAAAATTAAACAGCAACGTATAGATGCTTGGCTTGCTCAATTGTCACAACATCCTGACAGCTATTTATATTGTTTTCGTGGCGGTTTGCGCTCAAAGCTATCACAGCAATGGATTAAAGAATCAGGCATAGACATCCCTTATATTGAAGGGGGTTATAAAGCCATACGTAGTTTTTTAATTAATACTATTGAGCAAGCGCCAAGCCAATCTAAAGTGCTGATTTTAAGTGGCATAACAGGTAGTGGTAAAACGGAAGTTATCCATCAGCGAGATGAGTCTGTCGACCTTGAAGGCCTTGCCAACCATAAAGGGTCGAGCTTTGGCAAAAATATCGATCCGCAACCCAGTCAAATTAACTTCGAAAATAATTTAGCCGTGGCATTGCTGCAGCATCAACAACAGCAACATAACCATTTGCTGTTAGAAGATGAAAGTATGCTAATTGGTCGTTCAGCCCTGCCAAAGCATTTTTACAGCGCAATGCAACAAGCTGATATTATCGTACTCGACGAGCCATTAGACGCGCGTTTACCGCGTTTATTAAATGACTATGTTGAGCAAAAACTGGCTGATTATGTATCTGGATTAGGTGAGCAAGCCGGTTTCGATGCATTTAAAGCATATTTGACTCAAAGTTTATTGGGCATTCGTAAACGCTTAGGCGGTAAGCAACATCAAGAATTGCAGGACTTGGTTGATAATGCGCTAAACGTACAACAAAGCCAAAATGATACCAGTAAGCATTTAGACTGGATAAATCTGTTACTCGATATTTATTATGACCCGATGTATCTATATCAACTTGAAAAGAAACAGGACAGAGTTATCTTTCAAGGCGACAGACAGGCGATACATCAATGGTTAGATAGTCATAAGTCATAAGTTATTTCAGCAAAAATGCCCTCATGATGAGGGCATTTTTATGTGTATCTCACCAAATTCAGTATTGAAATCAACATAAATCTGGTCACAGTAGTTCAAGACTCACTGTTATTAACGGGTAAAACTGCACACAGCCATCACGACTTACATCACGTGTTTAATGTCGTTGCCAAGTATATGATTAATAAATTGACCTATGTTTAAAAAAAAAACACATCAAAAAATCAATTAATCTTCATTGAAAATATAAACAAACTAATTAGTTAACAATATATCCCACGGGAGATTTGCACTGCCTACAACAATAAAATTTGGGTTTTCGAGTGTTTCACGCTCATTGTAGGTCATAGGCTGTAAATTAATATCAATCAGTGCACCGCCTGCTTCTTCAATAATGATCTGCGCAGCACCGGTGTCCCATTCCCCAGTAGGTCCTAAGCGTACATAGCAATCAGCACGTCCTTCGGCCACTAAACAACTTTTTAATGCTGCACCACCCATCACCACTAACTCACAATGATTAGGTTTATTGAGTAACTTTAAAACTGATTGCGGATCTTGACGACGACTGACCGCTAAACGTAAATTCTCTGGTTCATCACCGGTTAATTGTTTACTGGTGATACGTATCTCGTTCTTACCATCACGCTTATAAGCACCTAGCCCGGCTATTGCGTAATAACACACCTTAGTCATCGGCACATAAACCACTCCCATAATAGGACGGTTATGTTCAACTAAGGCAATAATCACAGAAAAATCACCACTACCCGCAATAAACTCACCCGTGCCATCTAATGGATCAACTAACCAATAGCGTTTCCATGTTTCACGGACACTTAATGGAATATCTGCAGCTTCCTCACTTAAAATAGGAATATCAGGCGTTAGCTCCGCTAACTGGCGGCAAATAATATCGTGCGCGGCTAAATCGGCAGACGTGACAGGAGTATTGTCGGACTTAATTTCGCGCTTGAAGTTACCTTTAAGGTAAATATCACGAATTTTTTGCCCAGCTTCCGTTGCGATGTCTATAACTTGCTCAATTACATCTTCTGGCTTCATTATTACTCCAATTGCTGGATTCGATAAAGATGACCTCACAAGGACATCAATAAATAAGGCTATTGCCTATTCGATGTTGCTGTTTAATGACTAACTCAATACCACTCTATTTTACGGCGTTGACTTCATTTGTAAGATTATCTGTTGGTTTATTGAGATATTGCTGAGTTAAAAAAAGCGCACTAACACTACGAGACTCCGAAAAATCAACATTCTCGAGTAATAACTGCCAATCCGATAATGGCCAAGGGATCACGTCTATTGGCTCAGGCTCATCCCCTTCTAAACGGCTAGGGTACAGTTTTTCAGCGACAAAAATATGCATTTTGCTGGAAAAGTAGCCTGGCGCAAGTGATAACTCTTTTAGATGAGTCAATTGATAACTGCCAAAACCAATTTCTTCTTGGAGCTCACGATTAGCGGCTTCAACTGCTGTTTCGCCAGGGTCTATCAACCCTTTAGGAAAACCGAGCTCATAATTATCAGTGCCGGCTGCGTATTCACTAGCTAATAGTAAATTACCTTGATGAATAGGCACAATCATCACAGCACCTCTGCTACCGCCCTTCATTCTTTCATATTGACGCTCTACGCCATTAGAAAACTTAAGGTGTACCTGCTCGATTTGAAACAGTCTGCTTTTGGCAACAATTTCAGTATGCAGGATTTCCGGCTTTTTATGCCGCTGTGTCATTGAAGCCTCATGTGACGAATTAATATATACAGGGTACAATCTTACTATTCTAGGTATATTCTACAACCGGAATTTACATGTTTCCTTGGTATAAAATAGATACGGTGCTTCTCGACATGGATGGTACCTTGCTTGATCTGCATTTTGATAACCACTTTTGGTTACATCTTGTACCGCAACAATTAAGTATGCAACGCCAAATAAGCTTGGATGAAGCCAATACACTTGTCAGACAAGCTTATTACGATGTGGTTGGCACCTTAGATTGGTATTGCCTTGATTACTGGCAACGCTATTTACAACTCGACATTTTAGCATTGCACCATGCGTCGGCAGATAGAATTAAACTACGCCAAGACAGTATGCCCTTTTTACAAGCATTAGCTGGGGCAAGCAAACAACGCATTTTGTTTACCAATGCTCACCCTCAAAGCTTAGCGCTTAAGCTAACTCATACCAATTTAGGCCACGGTTTAGATAAAATGTTATCGAGCCATGAAAGTGGTTATCCCAAAGAACATCCGCAATTTTGGCAGTATGCACTGACTAAGTTCAACTTGGATCCGTCACGGTGTTTATTTATTGATGACAGCGAAGTGATATTAGCGGCATCGAAAAAGGCAGGTATAGGTTATCAACTCGGGATTAAAAATCCAGATAGCCAGAAACCTCATATTGAATTTGCCAACTTTCCCGCGATTACAGATTACCAGCCGCTATCGTTGGCACTGAACTCGGTATAAGCGATGTCGCTATAAAAACGACCCAAGTAGTGAATGATCGTTAAATAGCGGTAGATGTCTGAACATAGTTAATAAAGTAGTTGATAAGGTTATTCGATAAATTATTGCCGATATAAAAATGCCTTGATAGTGATATCAAGGCATTAGTTATTCAAGTATCAACCGATTTTACAAGCCAGGCACAACGCCTTGATAGTTGATAGGGTAATACCCTTGGCTGTCTTGTCGGCCTAAAAAGGATAACGAATCGCGTAAATCTTTAGGTTGGGCATCGGTCGGTTTAATTTTAGCACTTACTTTAACCAAGTTTGACTCGCCTAGAATAGCGGTTCCCGTTAAGCCTAATACGTTTTGGGTTTCATCAGTGGCAATTTGTAATTGACCATCAAGACAACTGAGCCCCAATGCAATGTTACCTAAAGGGTACACACCATATTGATTTTTAACATTGGTGTTATTTAAAAATAATTTTCCGTTTAATTGTTCGCACCATGGTTTACCTTGCTCTAGTACTGCAACCATTAAACTCACATCGCCATCAATTTGGGTTTTAAAAGGTAAACGGGCGCCCGCTAATAAAAAACTATCGGGTAGATCAAGTCGAATATTTTTCGCACTCAACCCAGATAACGACCAACTCACACTACCTTTACCACTAACAGCCGTAGCTCGATTACCAATATTAAAATCGATATCGGCTTTACCAAGCAGTAATCCCCACGGACTTAACTGCCAACTAACGTGTTCTATTTGGCGTTGTTCAATAGTGATTAACGCCGCCTTTCCTTGCCAAAGCGTACCTTCGGCACCTGTGATAACCACATTATTAGGTAACGGAGCGATACTGACTAACCAGTTCGCCGGTAAATAAACCAATAAAAACGCTAGGTAAATAATGACGCCAATGACTATTTTTGAAAATAAGCTCACAAAAAATCCTTACTGAGAAAGCTGAATACGTCTTACTTTTACAAAGCCAGCAACGTCTGATTCGGTTAGATCTACGCTGTCTAACGTTAAGCCCTTTTGCTCTACTAAGTCATGTAAGTAACCCAGTAACGCATCAAATGGCACGTCATCCATCCATAGCTGAATTTTATCGCCTTGCGGCTGCATACGGGTGATCTCTAATTTATATTGTCCGGCCGTTTGATTTACCACAGAACTTAAACTGCCACGGACTTTAGCTTGCGCACCCGCTTGTTTCAGACCCGCTATTTTATTGGCGGTTTGTTTAACATAATTTAACGTTTGTTGCGCTGCGCTGTTATCACGTTCGGCGGTATCTTGGGCATTCGAAATGGGTGTCCAAATGCCCCAATAAATAATACCAATTACCAATACTGCTGCACAAAAACCAACAAGTTGTTGTTCTCTAATGGCTAAACCTTGCCACCAACTACGCATGTTTTCCATGTTATTTATTCCTTAACGTCAGCGTACTGGTAACGCTTTCTTCGCTACTATTCATGGCACCACCTTCGAGGAGGTAGTCTTTGCTAACAAGCTCTTTAAATGTATCTATTTGGCCGTACGTTTTTGCTGTGACTTGCATTCGTAACTCATTACGATTGGCTTCGTAACGCAAAGTGTTCGGTTTAAGTTCTGGCACCTTACTAAATGCAGGCTTTAAACCATCTAGCATTTCAAAAAATTCGGCTCCGCCACCTTGGCCTTGCATGCTGCGTAATTCACTGCCCATTTGTGATCGCATATTAACAATACGGTTAACACCCGGCACGGCTTGTTTAAAAATCATTTCGCTTTGAGCTTGCAGCTCTGTGGTCTGATTATTCAGTTGATGGATGGCGATGCCTTTATTTGCTAAGGCTAAAACAATCGCAATCATCACTACAATCGCCGCGTTTTTCCAGGTGAGTAACTGTTTACTGTATTCATGCTTAGGTTTATAAATGCCACTTAGTAAATTGATTGGGGCGTTCAAAATGCCTTTTGCTAGTACCATCATCGGTAAATCTAGTGGCTTGTTATTAATATCCACACCTTCAAATACAATATCGTCACTGTAGCTTGCAACACTAATCGATTCATTATCATTAGGTTTTGCAGCTATTAATAGCTTTGGCAGTGCAAATGCAGACCATGCTTTAGGCATGCTAACACCGCTACCTTCAGACGTTCGGATTAAATACTCGCTACCAACACTCATTGCTGCCCAACGACATTGCTCTAACGGCAACGCTAAACAATCTGGCACGATACGTTTTACTTTTAAGCCTGCATGATGAAGCCATTCAAGCCATATTTGCATTTGCTCATGTGCCACTGCAGCCACATTAAGCTGCTCACCTTCACGAGGCCCAACAACAAAATGCATATTGTCTACATTCGTCGCTAATGATTCCTCTAACATGTATGGCAACGCCTTTAATGCTTGGCGTTGGCCTTTTTCGGGCAACATAATTTGTGTCAATGTCATGTTGGCCGCAGGCACAAGTACATCAACAGGACGATTACCCGCACGCTCAGCTAAAGTGCTGAGACTGGCGGCATCAGATAATTCACCAGAAGCGATGATCTCTTGCTCTTGTTCTGACCATACAAGCCACGAACATGGGTGTTCTGATGATTTTCCTAACCGGATAAATAGCCGTTCAGACACTGTTTATTCTCCACCGATCTCAATACGTATTGTTACGCAATGAATTTGTTATTATTGTTGGCCACCATACTGACGGGTGAGCACATCTAAATCTTTACCATTACGCTTCAGGACACTTTCCATTCGAAATATTGCTGTATCGACTTTGGCGCCAGCTTTCAATAAAAAGTACTGGCTATCAACCACAAAACTCGACTTTACATTCGCTTCGGATTTTATGCCACTAAGTGACGATCCTTCCCAAAACTCTTCAATTTTTTCATATCCATCAGCTGGACGATTGTTAATAATATTTTCAGCCTCGCTGACTGATATTTTATTTTCTAGCATTGCTGCCAGTAAAGCAGCTTGCTCAACCTTAATGGTATTTACATTTAATAATTGGCTGTCTTCACCAGGTATTGCACATACATAAGGTATAAGATTCAGGTAAACATCTTGGCTGAATCCTAACACTGCACGTAACTCACTGCGATGCTGCATTAAGGTATTGGCTGCACGATATGGCACATTACGAGATTCATATTCGGCATCTTCAGCACCATATGGGCCAGATAACGTGTCTTCATCGATATAATCTTTAAGGGTTGACGTTAATTGCTCTGCGCCAAACTCATCAACCCCTAAGCTGATCAGTAACGATTGAAACTGTATGGCTGCAACGGTCATTTCGGGCTGACCATTTTTGTTTTTTTCCGATGCCTGACCGACGGCATTAACATTAAAGCATGCCCGCATATCTTGTATTTCACCGACAATTTCACCGTATTCAGCCGGAAATGCCACATTGGCCAAGGCCCAATACTGTTGTAAATGTACGGTTCCCTCTGAATCTTCAAAATCTTGCTTGAGCACTTTCATCGCCAGCTCTTCAGCAGAAAGGGCATACCAATAAGCCTGATCGTATTGGGCTAGATTAAGCGTTCGGCGCATTGACAGCTGATTACGACTACTAATGTTGGTGGCAATAATCACCACCATAGCAACAATTAGCATCACTACTATTAATGCAACCCCGCGTTGCTTTTGGCCGCCCATTATGAGGGTTTCCCATCATCGGAGGAGTCAGACTTAGTTGCTGGTGCACCTTTAGGCAGTAAAAAACGACGTTGAATTTTACCTAAACCTTCTAATTCTATTTCCATCGCAATCCCTTTTGGCATCACGGTTCCATCAACTTGCTTCTGCCATTTATCATCCATATAAAACGAATACTCAATTGACAGCACATGGTCAATAACCACGCTTTTTAATGGTTCAGCACCTGATACAGGTTCAGGATAAGGATAATACCAACGCTCAAGGCGGCCATTTTGAACCACATAAGCAACCGATTGCAGACTTCCTCTAGGTAACATGCCATCTGGGTTTAGCCAGCCCAAACGGTAAAATACCAGTGCTTCGGTTTCTGAGTCGAGAATATTATCGCCAGCCTGAAAAAAACGGCTGCCACGATCACCTTCAAATAATCTAGGGCTACGCGCCACCATTTGGCCCAAATCACGTTCTAACGCACCAAAACCTTGCTGTAATGACTTAAGCCGAGTAGCAAACTCTTTGGTCACTTCATCATTTTTCATTACCGTCGACAATACTGAGTTTGCCGCGATACCCAGCATGGCAAAAATCGCAATCGCGATAAGCATTTCGAGTAAGGTAAAGCCGCTAAAATGCCTAGGCTTTGTTATGGACATAACTGCTTACCTGAGCCACTACGCGTTTAAATTTGTCGTCGTCACTGACGCTAATACGGATCATTCTAAATTTATCATCGGTGGTTTTAATCACTTCTTGGCGCCAATACCAATCACGACCTGCGAGCTCTGACTGACCCGTTTTTTGGCCTATATCAGGAAAGGTACCAGGTAAACGCACGTCGACCATTTGATTACTGGCTACCCATTGCGCTAACGTTCGTTCTTCTAAAATGGGCATGTTCGCCATTTGTTCGCCCAAACTTTTGGTCACCGATACCGCTGCAATGGAAAACACCGCTAAAGCAACGATAACTTCAAGTAAAGTCATACCACGATTCTTACCGCGTAAGCTTTTAATATCTGAGCTGTTAACTTTCCAGTATTGAGGGCGTCGATATGATGTGAGTTTATTCATCTACACGCCCTAATGTTAAGCGACCTAACGCGTCACCCACAACCAGCACATTGACTGGCTGACGGTCATCATTGATCGTATTAAAACCCAGTTCAAAGGGAGTCATCTCTCCGCTGGGAAACAATAAAATTTGCGGTTCAGGATGTTTCTTTTTATCTTCTTCGCTCTCTTCGTCGATAAAAGGCTCATCAAACCAAGACTCATTTTGCTCGTCTTCTTGAACTAATGGCATGCCATCGATCACAATATCTAAGGTAATACCGGTATCCATTTTTTTGGCCGATAATAGCCGGTCTTGATCAACAGGCATCCATTTACCTTCTTTATAAAACACAAACTGATATTGATCTTCGTCAATCACAATGCCAATAAACTGACCGCTTAAGACACTTTCATCAAGTACCATCTCAGTTGCAGTCATAAAACGTTGCGCCTGTTTTTTGAGCATTTGTTCCGGCCCAGCAACACTAATAGACATGGTTACCGCAGAGGCAACCAAACCCATTAGCAATGCCACAATTAACACCTCTAATAAAGTGAAACCGGCTTGACGATGATGAATCATCTTATTGGAAATCTTGTAAATTCCAGCTTCCGATATCGTCTTCAGAACCTGGTTGTCCATCTGGTCCTGCGCTGAAGATGTCAATTTTGCCATTTTCACCAGGGCTTAATAATAAATAGTCACTGCGCCATGGATCTTGTGGTAAACGTTTAACATACCCACCTTCACGGAAATTACGCGGCTCTGGTGACGAGGTAGGTTTTTGCACCAACGCATCGAGACCTTGTTCTGTGGTTGGATAAATACTGTTATCTAACTTATACATATCCAATGCATTTTCTAATGCCACAATATCTGATACCGCTTTTTGTTGATCGGCTTTATCTTTGTTACCCATCAGATTGGGCACAACCATTGACGCTAAAATACCTAAAATAACAATCACCACCATTACTTCGAGTAAGGTGAAACCACGTTGTTTATTATTATGTTGCATTAATTACTTCCTCTAAAAATTGTCTATATATTCGTGCGTAAAATTAAGTATTAATCTTGGTATACGGTTATCCCACCAAGATACACAACTTCAAAACTAGCCGCTGATTAAGTTATTTAACTCTAAAATAGGCTGTAAAATGGCCATTACAATAAATAATACAACCGATGCCATACTCACGACTAGCATAGGTTCAAATACTCCCAATGCAATATTAACGTTCGACTCGAACTCTCGGTCTTGGTTGTCTGCTGCACGTTCTAACATGTTTTCAAGCTGGCCACTTTTTTCACCCGATGCAATCATATACAACATCATTGCAGGGAATAGCTTAGTATTCGTCAACGCCGTGCCTAAACTAGTTCCCTCACGGACTCGCGCCGTAGCCTCATCAACAGCAGCGCGCACCTTAACATTTTGCAAAACTTCGCTGGCAATTCGCATCCCATCAAGTAATGGGACCGAGCTGGCTGACAAAATACTTAATGTTCGCGCAAATCGGGCGGTATTAAGCCCTTTACTGACTTTGCCAATTACGGGCATTTGCAAAAGAGCTGTATCATATTTCATCCGCATAATCGGATTGGTCAGCAGCCGCTGGAACATCACCATAGCAGCAAAAATAAGCAGTACGACCACAACCCCCCAATGTTGTACAAAATCTGAGGCAAGAATCAAGAACTGAGTTGTGCCGGGTAATTCTTGGCCCATGTGCTCAAACTGCCCAACAACCTTTGGCACTACAGCAGCCAATAACACGGCAATAACACCAATAGCGACCACGGTTAATACAATAGGGTAAATCATTGCTTGAGTAAGCTTGGATTTGAGTTGCTGACGACGCTCTGTGTAATCGGCAAGTCGATTAAGCACTACTTCTAAATGGCCTGATTTTTCACCCGACGCTACCATCGCGCGGTATAAGTCATCAAATACATGCGGAAATTCGGCCATTGAGTCAGCTAAGCTGTAACCTTCAACCACCCGAGAACGCACCGCCATAATCATGCTACCTAAGCGATCTTTCTCAGACTGTTGCCCCACGGCCTTTAACGCTTCTTCAATCGGTAAGCCTGCGGCCACTAATGTTGCGATTTGGCGTGTGATCAATGCCAGTTCGGCAACGGAAATACGCTTTTTAAATAGGTTTGCTAAATTAAAACCGCCACGCTGTGAACGTGCTTCTTTTTCACTAACAGGCTGAAGTTCCAGCGGCATAAGGCGCTGCTCACGCAGCTGGCTTCTTGCATGTCGTGCGGTATCAGCTTCGATCACACCTTTTTGTTGCTTGCCTTTGCTATCAAGGGCTTTGTATTCAAACGCCGCCATTGATTACTCCTCGCGTGTAACGCGTAATACTTCTTCTAGCGTTGTCACACCAGCGAGTACTTTACTCATGCCGTCATGGCGAATACTTGGAATCGATTTACGCACATATTTTTCAATGGCTAACTCGCCCCTGCCGCCATGAATTAACTCACGGACATTATCATCAACGATAAGTAACTCATGAATACCCGTTCGACCACGATAACCATTTTGACCACAGGCCTTACAACCTTTTGCGCGGTAAATGATACGAGTGTCGTTTGCTGTAATACCCAGTAACTCGCGTTCACGCTCATCAGGCTCATGTGCTTCTTTACACTGTGGGCATAATGTTCGAATTAAACGTTGTGCAAGCACGCCAAGCAAACTTGATGACACTAAAAAGGGTTCGACACCCATGTCTTGCAGACGGGTAATTGCCCCAGATGCGGTATTGGTATGCAAGGTTGAAATCACTAAGTGACCAGTTAATGATGCTTGAACTGCAATTTGCGCCGTTTCTAAATCACGAATTTCACCAATCATGACTACATCGGGATCTTGACGTAAAATTGCGCGTAATCCTCGAGCAAAAGTCATGTCGACCTTAGTGTTTACCTGAGTTTGACCAACGCCCTCTAACTCATACTCAATAGGATCTTCAACGGTTAAAATATTGGTATCTTTAGAATTGATTTCCGTTAATCCAGCGTACAAGGTGGTACTTTTACCAGAACCAGTAGGCCCGGTAACAAGAATAATACCGTGTGGTTTACGAATTAACTCATCGAATTTTTCACGAATGCCTGGTGTCATACCCAGTTGTTGTAAGTCTAAGTTGCCGGTATTTTTGTCCAATAAACGCATTACCACACGTTCACCATGACTTGATGGCATAGTTGATACCCGCACATCGACAGCACGGCCAGCAATACGCAACGAAATACGGCCATCTTGTGGCAGGCGTTTTTCGGCAATGTCTAAACGTGCCATCACTTTTATACGTGACACTAACAAAGACGACAATTTACGATTTGGCTTTAATACTTCTTTCAACACGCCATCAATACGGAAACGAACAACGAGTTGTTTCTCATAGGTTTCGACGTGAATGTCTGAGGCTTCTTCTTTAATCGCTTCTGATAACAGCGCATTAATTAATTTAATAATCGGCGCGTCATCGTCGCCCTCAAGCAAGTCTTCTGTTTGTGGCAGTTCCTCAGCTAGAGTAAACAAGTCCATTTCGTTACCAATATCTTCCATAAGCTGTTGCGCTTCTGAAGAGTTGGCTTGGTACGCCAGGGTCAATTTAGCTTCAAACTTAGCCACTTCTAGCTTGATTAACGGCAACTCAACACCCGCGTAACGCCGTACCTCTAGCATGGCACTAAGCGGTGTGTTATCGGTATAGAAAAGACAAAGCTGCTCGTTTTCTTTCGCTAACACTAATTGAAAGCGGTGCGAAAAGGCAAACGGCAAGCGCTCTTTACTCGTCGAATGAAAAACCTCATCACCTTCAACAACTTCCATGGCAACTTCACTAGATACTTGGGCTAATGGTTCTGTCATCACGCTATCAGTCATTGTTTTGAGCCTTGTCCTTTTGCATGTTTTCATCGATAGTGCGCAAGGCTGGGTCTGAATCACGTATATCGGTGCTCAGCCCTTTGCCGCTTTTATAGCGATCAAGCATGTCATTCACTTCATCTGGCAAGTAGGCCTCTTGATCCCATTCTTCAAGAACTGGGACTTGAGTATTTGGCATTAAATTAATACCACGAGCTTGTTGTTCCAGCTGTAATGCTCTGAAATAATTATATTTACGACCAGCAATCCCTTCCATTGTCATACCGTCACGGATAATGGTGGGCTTAATGAAAATCATTAAATTCTTTTTCGTTTTCTTACTAGAAGAAGACTTAAATAAATGACCTATAAAAGGAATATCGCCAAGAATTGGGACTTTTTGAATACTTTCTTGTACTTCTTCGTTAATTAATCCACCCAGCACTACAATTTGGCCAGAATCTGCCATAACCGTGGTCGTTAAACGACGAGTAGAGAAACTGATGTCGACACCAGTGTTACCATTAACACCCGACACTTCTTGTTCAATCGTTAATTTAACCGATGAACCTTCGTTGATTTGCGGTACCACTTTTAGCTTAACTCCGACTTCCTTACGTTCTACCGTTTGGAATGGATTATCATTGTTAGAGCTTGAAGTTGAACCGGTAATAATCGGCACTTCATCACCAACAATAAACGACGCTTCTTGGTTATCTAGTGTGGTAATAGACGGTGTTGCTAGTACGTTTGAATTTGTATCACTCGACACAGCTTGGATTAACGCCGCAAAGTTACCTGTGGTCACGCCCCACGCCATACCATTCACTTTACCTAATGCTTGCGCGATTAAAGTGTAATCCCCGTCAGAGGTTGGATTGGTGGTGGTAGTAGAGCCGCCATCTGAATTGCCTACTGTTACTGTAGTGCCATCAGTTTCGCGTGCAGACCACACACCGGCACCGACTTCACCAATGGTTGGGCCAATGTTGTTAAACTGCGTTAAGCCACCCGCTTCGCTGCCCCATTGCACTCCAAAACCAACATTATCGCCTTCAGCGATTTCAACAATAATGGCTTCAACGAGCACTTGAGCACGGCGAATATCAAGCTGATTAATGACGCTTTCAATGGTACGCAGTTGATCTGGTTCAGCACTAATCACCAGTGAGTTAGTGTCGCTGTGGGCCATAATATTGATATCACTACGACGCTTACTTGAGTTGCCTTGCTGAGTACTGGCACCCTCTTTATTATCTTGTAAGTTTTGTGCAAACCCAGTTAATACTTCAACTAAGTCTTCTGCTTTGGCGTAACGTAAATAACGTACCTTGGTGTTACCCGTACTAGCCTGTTCAGCATCGAGGCGTTTAATGAGTTCGATTACACGTTGACGACTTTTTTCATCGCCACTGACAATAACCGCATTCATGCGCTCATCAGCCACCACTTTAGGCGCTTGGCCTGGCAGCTGTGATTGGTTAGCACTTGAGCGATATAAGGTATCGACTATGCGAACAATTTCCCCTGCAGAGGCGTAATCTAAAGCCACGACTTGTACGTCGGTGTCGCCTTGCTTATCAACTCGGCGAACAATCTCTACCAACTTGTTCACTACCGCTGCACGACCAGAAATCATTAACACGTTTGATTGATCATAGTTAACAACGTTACCGCCACCAGCATTATCATTCAACTGGCGAAGTAAGGGAGCAAGTTGTTTAGCTTCAGAATTGTATAAAGGAACAATTCGGGTGACCATTTCATCACCAACACCAGGCGACTTGTCATCGGCGACACGAATAGAAGCCATTTTGGCGTCTTTGTCTTTAATGACTTTAATGACGTGGTTTTCCATTTCAACCACTGCATAACCATACACTTGAAGTACGTTAAGGAAGAATTGGTAATATTGATCATCATTAAGTAAATCGTAACTACGGACATTAATTTTGCCACGTACTGTTGGATCTACAATAATGGTTTTATTGAGGTTTTTACCGACAATATTAATAAATTCTTGAATGTCAGTGCCTTTAAAATTGGCGGCATATTGTTCCGACCAAGCACTCGGTGCCGCTATCATTGCAGCGCCCATAAGCATTCCAGCAATAATGTTATGTCGGATCCCTTTATTATTCATTCTACTCAATCCTCTAACGCCAAATTATTCTGGCAAACTAAACATGATTTCGACCAACTGCCCTTCACGCTCAACCATGACAGCCATTTCGGTGAGCTCAGGCAGTTGTGCCATCACTTCTAATGCCTGACCCATATCGGTCAGATCAAATCCATTTATTGATTTTGCTAAATCATTAGCTTGAAAACCCGCTTGCTTAAACAACGCGACATCTTTACCAGGATTTAAACGGTAACCCGCTAATTCATCACCATTACGTACCGGTGAAATAGCTAAAAAGTCTGTAATTTTACTTGGGTCTGCTAACAACTCATCACGAGAATTAGACAAATCTTCAGAAAAACGTTGATTATCGCGACGATCAACTCGGGTTACCTGTTGACCTACTTTTGCTTGTTGCAACTGGGAGTTAGCTTCGCTTTGGGTAGTATATTTAAGGCCATCCAGCATTAAAGTTTCATAACGACCACTATTACTAATAATAATACGGTCGGCATAAACCTCTTTTAAAGAAGCTGAAGTCCCTTTAATTTTATCGCCTAAGCTATAGGTTTCTTGTTGCCCACTTGATTCAATAACCGCTAAACCTTGGGCTTCTTCGGTAGACGCAACAACCCCTGTCAATTGGATAGACAAGTTTGTTTTAGGCGCATCGGTGATTTGCTCTACGACTTCAGCTTTGGGTTTATTGCTATTATTGTCTAAGCGACCAAAAAGCAATAGGTTACGTACACCGGCAAGCTCAATACGCTTTGCAGTGCCTGCTGATATGGGGGATGGTTGCCACACCGCAGACTGCGATGATACTGGCATCAACTTCCATGTGATCTGTGCAGCGAGTAGCAACACAATGACCAAGCCAAGCCAAAATACAATCATACTCAATAGCTTATGTGGTATTTTTGCAGCGTTGGTGATCAGTTTATCTAATAAATCCATATGTTATTGGACCCTCTATACGACTTGGTACAGGTCTCTGTTCTAATTGTTAATAAAATGCGAAAATATATGTGTAGCGGTCATGCTAACCCACACAGGATAAAGCAACAACCCCAGAGCATATCGATTGGCGAATCTCCATCAAATATGCTAACTTTGCGCCCATAAAAAGAGCCATAATATTGCCCTCTATTACGATAATACACACATTGTATGGCAGTTAGGTTACTCAGTCTGTGAAATCATCCCTGTTTTGGAGGTCATGTGACTCAAAATCAGCCCGAAAAAAGCTTTATTCGGCTCGATAAATGGTTATGGGCGGCACGATTTTATAAAACCCGCGCTATCGCAAAAGACATGATCAATGGCGGTAAAGTACATTACAACGGTCAACGGACTAAATCCAGTAAGAATGCCGAAGCTGGTGCAAAAATCCGTCTTCGTCAAGGTAATGATGATAAAGAGATTATTGTCCTCCAATTATCTGGCCATAGACAAAGTGCTAATGTGGCGCAAACCCTATACGAAGAAACACCTGAGAGTATTAGCAAACGGATTATAAACGCTGAAGCCCGACGGCTAAATATTTTGAACAATCCGGCACCAGACCATAAACCGGATAAAAAACAAAGACGACAGATTATGCGCTTTAAAGATTACTAGGCGCCCAAAAAGTAAGAGAATACAAATGAACAACGATATTTTACATCGCTACATTTTTGATAATGCCGATGTGCGAGGCGAGATAGTCCAATTAGAAAGCAGTTACCAAGAAGTGCTTTCTGCACATATTTATCCGGTTGCATTACAAGCTCTAATCGGTGAGTTATTGGCCGCGACATCATTGCTTACGGCAACGATCAAGTTCAGTGGTGACATTAGCGTACAGTTGCAGGGCGATGGTCCGGTTTCTTTAGCGGTAATTAATGGTAACAATAAGCAAGTATTACGTGGTGTTGCACGTTGGAACGGCGATATTGCTGCCGATGCAAGCTTGCAACAAATGTTCGGTAAAGGCTACATGGTCATTACGTTAACTCCAGATGAGGGTGAGCGTTATCAAGGCATTGTGTCATTAGACCACGTAAACTTAGCTGCTTGCTTAGAAGAGTATTTTAATCAATCAGAGCAGTTACCTACCCAAATACAGTTATTTGCTAACGGCAAACAAGCTGCAGGAATGTTGTTGCAAGTATTGCCAGCAAAATCTGGTAATAATGACGACTTTGAACATCTCTCAGCATTGACCTCGACCATTAAAGCAGAAGAGTTATTCACTCTTGATGCTGAACAAGTATTACATCGCTTGTATCATCAAGAAGAAGTACGCTTATTTGATCCTGTTGATGTTACATTCAAATGTAGCTGTTCTCGTGATCGCAGTGCAGCAGCAATCAAAACGTTACCCCAAACTGAAGTTGAAGAGATTCTAGCTGAAGAAGGGAAAATTGAGATGGATTGTGAGTATTGCACAGCAAAGTACTCTTTTGATGCGATAGATATTGCAGCGTTATATTCTGGTAGTCATAGCAGCCAGTCACAACAGTAACCAATATCGTTACCGACAACGTAACAACTTACAAAAAAAGCGCTTAACGCGCTTTTTTTACGTCTTAACCGTCTAAACAAAACATCAAACAGCAAAAACTTTCAAAAAAATTACCAAACTGTTCGTTACCACGGCATTAACTTGCGTTACAATCCCCCACATTAGCTTATAGCCATCGCGCAAAAATAATAACAAGCTAAGTTTGAACACCTAACCCCCAATAGCAGTTCACAGCGAAACACGACCTAAAAGACATGGAGATCAACACTATGGCGGATGTATCTAACCGCGTTCACCTCAACCCTACGACTGCACAGCTAGTAGAAATCGCGCTTCTTCGTGGAGAAGGTCAACTGACCGCAAATGGTGCCTTAGTGGCCAAGACAGGAGAAAGAACGGGTCGTTCACCTAATGACCGATTTATCGTCAAAGAGGCAAATACAGAAGCCGACATTGAATGGGGCAAAGTAAACCGCCCGTTTGATGCAGGCAAATTTGATGCATTATGGGGCCGGGTAGAAGCCTACCTTGCAGACAAAGAGTTGTTTACATCTGAACTCGAAGTTGGTGCTGATGATGAACATTATATTCCTGTACGTGTAACCACTGAGTTCGCATGGCATCAATTGTTTGCACGTAATTTATTTATCGCTCCAGAAACCTTTAATCGTGGTAACAAAGACACCTGGCAAATCATCAATGCGCCAGGGTTTGTATGTGAACCTGAACGTGATGGAACAAACTCTGAAGCCGCAGTTATTCTTAACTTTGCCGAGCGAAAAGTACTGCTTGCAGGGTTAAAATATGCAGGTGAAATGAAGAAGTCGATGTTCTCGGTACAGAACTTCTTATTACCCGCTAAAGGTGTGTTACCCATGCATTGTTCGGCCAACGTCGGCCACGATGGTGATACCACATTATTCTTCGGCCTATCGGGTACCGGTAAAACCACGCTTTCAGCTGATCCAAAACGTTTCTTGATCGGTGATGATGAGCACGGCTGGGCACCCGGTGGCGTATTTAATATCGAAGGCGGTTGCTATGCAAAATGTATCGACCTGAGCCAAAAAAATGAACCTGTGATTTGGGATGCAATTCGTTTCGGTACCGTACTCGAAAACGTGGTGCTTGATGAACAGCGAGTGCCTGATTATAAAGATACTAGCCTGACCGAAAATAGCCGTGCTGCTTATCCTTTAGAGCACATTGCTCAACGTAAAGAAGATAACCGTGGTGCAGAACCTCATGCTGTGGTTTTCTTAACTTGTGATGTATCAGGTGTATTACCGCCAGTATCGATATTAAGCAAAGAACAAGCTGCATATCACTTCTTATCAGGTTACACCGCGAAGGTAGGCTCTACAGAAATGGGTTCTACGTCTGCAATTCAGTCAACCTTCTCGACGTGTTTTGGTGCACCATTCTTCCCACGTCCAGCTGGAGTGTATGCAGAGCTGTTGATGAAACGCATTGAGTCGTTTGGCAGCCAAGTTTACCTTGTTAACACTGGCTGGACCGGTGGTCCACATGGTGTAGGTAAACGTTTTGATATCCCGACAACTCGCGCCATTGTGGATGCTATTGTCAGTGGTGAGCTAAAAGATGTTGAAACCGTTTATATCGATAAACTGAACTTAAACGTACCTGTTAGTGTATCGGGTGTTGATACCGCTTTGTTAAACCCAGTCAACACTTGGGCAGATAAAGCTGAGTATGACAAATATGCACAGCAGCTAGCACAAGAGTTCAGTGATAACTTTGCAAAATATAAAGTGTCTGAAGCCATTAAAAATGCTGGCCCTAACGTATAAACAAGCTCCTCATTATTCGCAACGCTTTATTTAATGCGATGTAATTTAAAAATCCCAACTTCGGTTGGGATTTTTTATCTGCACAAAACCAGTTTATTTATAAGGGTAAAAGCAACTGAAACTGTTGATAGGCAGTGTTATGATGCCATTACCGTATTTCGACACCATCACCATTCACAGGGATATTCATGCGCCGCTTTTTGCTTGCTAGTTTAATGGTTAGTCCGTTACTTATCTGTTCCACTTTCACCTATGCTAACAATGCTGTGCCTACTGCCCCTCAGGAACCAGCAGAGCAAATAACGCATCTCGAAAACGACAGCATACTGCCACCCATTCACCCTTGGTCAGGCGCCAGTGAAACGTTACTGTTAAGTGCAGATCAGCCATGGGCAACCCCTTTTGAGCAACAAGGTTATGTTTCCAGCCCAAACTATCACGACACCATGGAATGGTTAGACAAACTCGTCGACAGTAGCGACGTGTTACAAAAAGTCAGCATTGGTAAAAGCCCCCAAGGACGAGATATATGGATGATTGTTGCGTCACAAGATGGGGTGTCAACGGCGCAAGCATTAAGTGATAACGGTAAAGCAACGGTATTAGTGCAAGCAGGTATTCATTCAGGTGAAATTGACGGTAAAGATGCAGGCATGATGCTACTACGTGATATCAGCCATCGTAACAAACGCGATTTGCTTGAAAACGTTAATTTACTGTTTATTCCTATTTTCAGTGTTGATGCCCACGAACGTAGCAGCAAATTCAATCGGGTCAATCAACGTGGGCCGATCAATATGGGCTGGCGCACCACGGCCAACAATCTAAATTTAAACCGTGATTATGCTAAAGCTGATGCATTGGAAATGCAGCACCTCATTCAAGCGATTAATATTTGGCAGCCAGATTTATACATTGATATCCATGTGACCGATGGTATTGACTACCAATACGATGTCACCTTTGGTTACAACGTTGCACAAGGCTATAGCCCAAGTATTTTTACATGGTTAGATTCTATTTACCGCCCCGCGGTTGAACATGCATTAACCGAACAAGGCCACATTCCGGGCCAGTTAGTATTTGCTAACGATAATACTGACATGACTAAAGGCCTGTCATTGTGGAACCCTAGCCCACGCTTTTCCAATGGTTACGGTGATGCTCGCCATTTACCGACGATCCTAATTGAAAACCATAGCCTTAAACCTTATAAGCAACGCGTTTTAGGTACTTACATTACACTCGAGCAAACCCTTAAAACGGTGGCAAAAAATAGCACTAAACTAAAGTCAGCGATTAATGAAGATAAATATCGTAATCCAAGCGAGTTAACCATTAGTTGGCAAAGTGAAACCTTAGCAGAAGGAAAAGACTTTAAAGGGATTGATTACCGTGTTGAGCAAAGCCCAATCAGTGGTGACAAAGTAGTACGCTGGACTGGTGAACCTAAGTTATATGAAAACTTACCAATTGTGGCTAATACAAAAGCTGATATCACGGTAACTCGTCCTGTGGCTTATTATATTCCACCACAATGGACAAACGTTATTGAGCGTTTATCTTTACATGGTATTCGAATGACACGACTGAATAAGCCTGCCTCGATAACCGCGCAGCAATATCAATTTAGCGATCCATTATTCTCAAGTGCTGATTATGAAGGTCATCAAACGGTAACGGCAACAACGGCTATTCATAAAATAAACGCCTACCTTCCTGCAGGTAGCATGCGTATTCCAACCGACCAGCCTTTGGGTGACTTAGCAATGCTATTACTTGAACCTCAAGCTGAGGATTCATTGTTTTATTGGGGCATGTTTAATACCATTTTCACCCGTACAGAATACATTGAAGACTATGCAGTGGAACCTTTAGCGGCAAAAATGTTACTCGACAATCCAGCTCTACAAGCTGAGTTTGATCAAGCGCTTAAAGACCCTGATTTTGCGAAAGATAGCCAAGCAAGATTACGCTGGTTTTACCAACGTAGCCCATACTACGACAGCGAATACATGAAGTACCCTGTGTTGCGAGCATCTAAATAAGCTTCAACGCTGTATAAACGATGAAATTAAATAACGCCGTATCACTCCACAAGTGCTGCGGCGTTTTTTGTGGGATGCGGTAAATCAATCCATAAATCTTGGTTTTGAAAAGGTGTTTGTGGCGGTAACAGTGGATTAGCTAAGTCAAAAATACGACTGTTGTTATATTTACTGAGCGGGAACATATCTCGAGTTGTTTCATGCTGCTCAATAAACACATGTAGCAGACCTGTCGTAATGAGTGCCTCTAAACCTTGAGTAATGCGTTGCGCTAAGCGCGGGTGGTCATTACTAACAAAAAAATACATCGGTAATGGATAATGTAATATGAGTTTATCGTACACCATCAAGCTTTCGTTACCTTTCGTGTTTACCTCAGCATAAGCCTCATTTAAACCACGAGGAAAATAATCACAGCGCTGCTGTTTCAACATACTGTAAATTAACTGGAAGGTAATCACCCGTTCAACTCGATAACCGTTATATTCTAAAATATCCGAATCTGGCCACTGTGCCCCCTGGCACGCGACTAATTGTTGCAGTTGCCTTGGCGTGTTTATCGCTTCAAATTCCGCGAATCTATCACGAACAATTACCGGTACTCTAGCACCCAATAAGCCACCAACCAGAGGAATTTTAATTGCATGGAACTTACGCTCACGCTCAACAGTGGTGCCAGCCCAAAAGACATCAAGCAAATCGGCTTTTAACATACTAAAACCACGAGACTGTGACAATGGGGTGTTGATAACAACAATATCAACCGAGCCATAATCGTCAGCGGTTTGGGTTAATATCAGCTGTAACAGATCGTAATAGTATTGATAGGTGGTATTTTCTGAAGATTGAACAGGTTGAATGCGTACTTGTTGTGCGGCTAAAGGAAATGCAGAACAACACATAATCAGCGCAACACTAATTAACAACTTAACCATTGTAACTGCCACCATTCACCATTGTGATTCCATCATTCAGTCTAGCCGCAAAACAATTGCAGACCAACTGTTTAATATAGAAAAGTCATTAATATAGGCAACTTATCGTTCCGTTGGGTGGATTAACGCATGCTGTTCAATCAACAATAATTTTTGCTGCCGAGTATATTTTTTAATTGTAATCTCGCGTTTTGACGCTTTACTTCGATCAGCTAATGATTCTTGATAAACTAAGGTTAACGGGCCTTTACCTTTTAAATATTTAGCCGCTTTAGCGCCATTAGCTTGATGCTCGGCAAAACGACGAGCAATATCCGTGGTGATACCCGTGTATAAATGTGTGTTTGCACAGCGAATAATGTACAAGTACCAACCCGTCTTGGCATTATTTTTCGACATAAAATATAAAACCTTAAGTGTGATCATAAAACTCTTGTGCCATCATGGCATACTAAGCACCATTAAAAAGCAAAGACCTATTTCAACCAAGATACAGTTGATAGTATTTTAGCTATTCATTAAGGAAGTTCTGATGTCCAGTAATCAAGATCCTTGCGCTCAACCAGCATTGCTTCATCCCGATCAAGCAATTGAGCAACTTTTAGCTCAAGTTGAAGCAACCCAAGATACCGAGCTAGTCACATTAACCCAAGCTATCGACAGAGTGCTCGCGGAAGATCTGGCATCGAGTATTGATTTACCCCCATTTGATAACTCGGCAATGGACGGTTATGCATTTCATTTTACCGATTTAGCTGCATCACAGGATAAAACAACCCTTACCCTCGTGGGTAGTTCTTTTGCTGGCCACCCTTTCAAGGGTCATGTATTACCCAATAGCTGTATTCGTATAATGACTGGCGCCCCTGTACCAGTGGGTTTTGATACCGTGCAAATGCAAGAAAAAGTCCAAGCAAACGAAAATAAAATTACTATCGAACATCCACATCGATTAGGCGCTAATGTACGCCTATGTGGTGAAGAACTGCTTGCTGGCACAAAAGTATTGCATAAAGGCATCACTATCCGCGCTGCAGAAATGGGGGTACTCGCCACTATTGGTATTAACCAGGTTAGAGTGACACGCAAATTAAAAGTCGCCTTCTTTTCTACTGGTGATGAGTTACGCCCAGTGGGAAGTGAACTGGCTCCTGGACAGATTTATGATTCTAACCGCTATTCAATCCAAGGCTTACTCAGTAAAAGCCATGTTGAATGGATTGATTTAGGCGTAATAGCCGACAATAAAGAAGCCATTCGTGGTGCATTTAAAGAAGCAGCCAGCAAGGCTGATATGGTATTAACATCCGGCGGCGTTTCTGTTGGTGAAGCTGACTTTACTAAACAAATTTTGTCTGAAGAAGGCCAAATTACCTTTTGGAAACTCGCGATTAAGCCAGGTAAACCATTCGCATTTGGTAAAATAGATAATGCGATTTTTTGCGGTTTACCCGGTAATCCCGTTTCTTCAATGGTAACGTTTTATAAACTCGTGTTACCCATTTTAAATAAAATGCAGGGGCTTAAGCCTATTAAGCCGTTATTTTGTCAAGCAAAGTTGCTGACAGATATACGAAAACACCCTGGTAGAGTCGAATATCAACGCGGCATACTCAGTCGAAATGAAGCGGGCGAACTTGAAGTTGCGATTACTGGCGGCCAAGGTTCAGGCATGCTCACATCAATGAGTTTAGCTAATTGCTTTGTGATATTAGATCAATTCCAAGGCGACACACCAACAGGCACCCAAGTCACCGTAGAGCCTTTTAATAACGTGTTGTGTTAGGAATAGTATGGATTCACTTGATCAAGAGATACTCACTGATAATGAAATGCTGCGCTATAGCCGGCAGATCTCTATCAAGGCTATCGATATCGATGGCCAAGAAAAGCTCAAGCTTGCCAAAGTATTAATTATTGGTGCAGGCGGACTCGGCTGTGCAGCAAGTCAATACCTTGCTGTGGCTGGAGTTGGTGAAATCACCTTAGTTGATTTTGATACCGTAGAGCTGTCTAATTTGCAGCGCCAAGTATTGCACTATGACGCTAATATTGGCCAAGCAAAAGTTGAATCGGCTAAGCAATCGCTGATGCTGCTAAATCCATTAATTAACATCAATACCATTAATGCGTTATTAGATGATGATGAGATTAACGTGTTGGTGAGTCAACATAGCTTAATTCTGGATTGCACAGACAATATGTTAGTGCGTGAACAGCTTAATAAAAGCTGTTTTGAGCACCAAGTGCCTTTAGTGTCAGCCGCGGCTATTAGAATGGAAGGCACTGTTACAGTATTTGACTACCAACAAGACAGCCCTTGCTATCAATGTTTTAGTGCTTTATTTGGTGAACAACAGCTAACTTGTGTTGAAGCGGGCATTCTTGCGCCTGTGGTCGGCATGATTGGCTGCATTCAAGCAACAGAAGCAATAAAAGTCATCACGGCTATCGGCGAGCCATTAACCGGAAAATTGTTGATGATTGATGCGATGACCATGGAGTTTAGGCAAATGCGTTTACCTAAACAACCACATTGTAAAGTATGCGGTGTTAATCCGTAGATAAAATCATCTCTAGGGTCATCGCTATAGTGTTACAGTGCTGGCGAATGTGCAGCATCAGAGTCGCTTAATACGCTGTCAGCTACACTGGCTGATGGCGCTATAACCAATTGCGCTTGGGCAAGCTGCTCACGGTCCGCTTTGGCAATATATGGCGATTTATTGGCAGCATGAAGCTTAGCACTGGCTTTTTTTGCTTTAGCTTTAAGAGTTTGATTAATTTTCTTTTTACGATTCATATTGGTCACTTGATAGCATTTATACGAGGCAATTATAATCTCAAACTGATTAAAACCCTATAAATTCCAACTTATCAGTGACCGAACAATATCGATAGCATAGGGTGTTAAACATTATTCTTGTAATACTACCCACAAAGCATGAACAAGCCCTGGTACAAAAAAGAAAATACATAATAAGATATTTATTAATAAGTCTTTACCCATGCCTTTTTTGAGCAAAACCGCCACTGGCGGCAGTAAGATCGCAATAATCACCAGTAATAATTTATTAGAATCCATTTGAGTTACCTTATTTAAGTTGATTAATTTCGCTATAGTTATTATAAAAACAGTATACGATACAATTTGTTAACTAGGACAATTAGCCTATTATTGTAGTTGCGATGTTGATATCACATTATGGAATAGTCTTTTTCACAATACTAATGAGTCATATGGAACATAACCAAAGTATTATTTTCGTTCAATTTTTTAGCTTAATAGCAGTAAGTTGCGCCATAGCTTGGACATTACTTGCCTGCCTATTACGCATTGCACCTAAAGCCAGTTGGTGTTTCGCCGCCACCAATATTTGTACACTTATCGGCATTATGCTTTATACCCAACGTACTGAGGCAATTAACTATTTATACTGGTTTGTGGCAGACATGACAATACTTGTGGGGTTTGCTCTGGTGCGTTGGGGCAGCCAACATTTATTTAAGCAGCCTTTATCTTACCGATTCGATCTTATTTTGCTGGCAACCACGGCATTATTAATGCTGTTGGTTCCACCATCCCTGACCTACGCTGTCTACTTAGTTATTGTAATGAGTATTACCGCAGCAACGTTCATCACCCTTAGTGGTATTGATAATTTTCGGGCGGTAAAAAAACACTTACCGCTGCATTATGCCGCGTTGATTAACGTACCTTTTTTCACCATAGGCTTACTGTTTATCATACGCGCAGTTGTTTTATTACTTTTCCCCGACGAACTTGCCAACATTTCAGCTGCAGACAAGCTTAACTCATCGTTAGTGATGTGGAGCTACATCATATTACTGCTACTCACTAATCTAGTATTGTTTGGTAATGCGCTAACTCGCTTAGTCTACAAGGTCGCTCGATTAGCCAACAAAGATCAACTAACTGGCTTATGGAATAGGCACTCTTTATTAAACAAGCTCGAAGAAGTTGATGCCCTATGGCTTCGAAATGGGTTGGCGTATAGTTTAATGGTACTCGACTTAGACCACTTCAAACGCATTAATGATACTTATGGTCATTTAGCGGGTGATATGGTGCTCAAAAATACTGCCGACATATTACAAAAATCATTGAGGAAAATTGATTTCGTTTGTCGTTATGGTGGTGAGGAGTTTTTAATCATACTGCCATTAACCAATAAAAAAGAGGCTCAAATAGTGGCCGAAAAAGTACAACAAAAAATCAATGAAAATACTGTTTTATGGCAGAAGACCCATATTAATACCACTCTCAGCATTGGTTATGCTACCTGTAAAACTCACCTTAGTATTGAACAATTATTACAACTAGCTGACGACGCTATGTACCTTGCTAAAAGTAAAGGCCGCAATACAATTTGCTCAATGGATGCAATGGATTCAATGGAAGAATCAAATGCTGCGATAATAACAGAGCAATCGTAACGGCTATCCAGTCAGCTCTTTCACATTATGATTTTAGTCAATTAACCAATACCCTATTAGGGTAAGCGGGAGACAATTAGTCTTTACTCGGCCACAGCAAGTCATTCGGTGATTGCCATTGATTCATCATAAGTTGTTGGCATTCAGGTAACAAAAACTGCTTACCGAATTGAGGCTGTTGCTTAAAAGAATAATCCTGTTCTAAGTAAGTAAAATGCACACTATAAGCATGTAAATAACATCTATCGCTCAGCTCATCACCATAGAGTTTATCACCTAAAATAGGCACGCCAATACTGGCTAAAGCCACTCTTAATTGATGGGTTTTACCGCTCAACGGTTTCAGTAAATACATCCGCATACCAGAGGCAATACTCTGACTAAAAAACTGTGTCACAGCAGGGTTTTCAGTGGTACGCAGTAACTTATACATACTGCGACGTGACTTAGCCATGTCGCCGATAATCCAGCCTTGTTTCTTCTTAGGTTTACCACAAGCAATCGCCAAATAATATTTTTGTACTTTATGCTCAGTAAACATTTTGGTAAACACATTTGCAGCTTGAGGAGATTTCGCCACAATCAGCAACCCTGAAGTCGGTGTATCGAGTCGATGAACAGGGTAAAGCTTGTAACCTAAATCAGCCTCAGCCTGTGCAATCACCCCAGCACTTCCATCTTGACTGTGAAAATGAACATTCACGGACTTGCTGATGACAATAAAGTCTGGTTGATCACTGAGCACTTGATACATAGATTATCCAACAACGATTAAATGGGAGGCTTGTGGGGTTATTTAAAGTGAATACTCACGAGCAAACCAGGGTTATTATCATGAAGTGAAATAGTCGCTTTGTGACGCGATAGAATAGCCTTTACCATCGATAATCCTAAACCAGTACCTTTGTAATGGCGGCTAGGGTCTAAGCGCACTAAGCGATCGAATACCCGCTCTTTATCTTCGTCAATAATACCCGGTCCATTATCACTAATTTGAATGTGTTTACCGTGTTGAATAATATTAATCGTGGCACCATTAGGTGAATACTTTATCGCGTTATCCACTAGATTAAACAAAGCTTGGAACAACAAATACTTATCACCATTCACGTGAACATCATCTTCTAGACTAATACTCAATACTTGGTCGTGACTCTCGGCAATCACCTCTGCCATTTCGAATAAATCTTGGCAGATTTGCTGTAAACTCACCGGCTGCAAATCAAGCATTTGCTGACCTTCTTCAATGCGCGTTAGCGATAACATCGCATCAAATGTTCCTAAACAGTGGTCTAACTCTTCAAGTAACTCAGCAGTGGCATCGGCAAGTTCAGCTGTAGGTTTTTGCGACAGCTGCTCAATACCAATGCGTAAATGCGATAGTGGCGTGCGTAAATCATGGGCAATGTTATCGGTCACACCGCGAACAGCACGTAAGTTTTGCTCTAAGGTGTCGAGCACTAAATTAAACTGCCGTGCCAACATATCAAATTCATCTTGGCTTTCACTGACTGGTAGACGGGTTTCATAGTGCCCGGCTTCAATTTGTTCACTCAAACGGTTATATTCGACCAGTCGTCTAAGGATGGCTTTTGAGAAAATATAGCCTAACGCTAACGTGAGTCCAAGCGTGAATGCCACGGCCCAAAATGCAGCGTTAATAAATTTCTCTATTAAGGCCGCGAGTTGATCGGTACGCGTAGCAATTAATACTGGGCCATAACGGGTGATAACTAAGCCACCAGTTAAGATATGCAGTTTATCTGGACCACCAGTAAAGATAGGGAAATCTTTCGTTTCAGGCAGCTGTGGCATATTTTCAGGTAAGAAAGTCAATGCGCCCACCATATCAACACTGTTGCGCCAGGCAATCAGTGCTGTTTTAGGATCGGCTGCACGAATTTGAGCCGCAAAGCTGCGACGGTTAACCGTTAATGCTAACTGTTGATAGCGCTGCATTTCTGCAGCTAGATGTTTATCTACTTGATTTTGTTGCTCAATCACTAACTGTCTATAGAGACTAAGCACCAACATAACAATGAGTATGGTTACTAGTGTCGAGAAGATCAGCGTGATCCGCCACGCACTACTTTGGTAAGGCTTAATGCCTTTTACAAAGGCGATATCCAGCCCCTCTAACGGTTTCAATTAACTCACCGTGACCAAGTTCTTCAAATTTTCGACGTAACTTGGCAATATGTACATCAATCACGTTGGTGCGAGGATCAAAATGGTAGTCCCACACTGCTTCAAATAATAATGTACGGCTAATCACTTGATTAGGATGTTCCATTAAGTATTTAAGCAATTGAAATTCTTTTGGTTGAAGCATTAACTCGCTATCGTCAAGGGTGACTTTACGAGTTAATAATTCCATTTTTAAACTGCCCACTTCAATTTCAGTGGCAGCGGGTTCAACCACGTTACGTTGCGCAAGTTTTTCAGCACGTACTAACAATTCAGCAAAGGCAAATGGCTTGGTCATGTAATCATCACCACCCGCACGTAAACCTTTTACACGCTCATCAACATGGCTTAATGCCGATAAAATTAGTACTGGTGTTTTATTACCACTGGTACGTAGAGCAGACAATAATGTTAAGCCGTCTAGCTTTGGTAACATGCGATCGAGGATCAGTAAATCATATTGGTTATGTTTAGCTAACGTGAGGCCTTCTTGGCCATCTGTCGCGCTATCAACTTGATATTTCTGAGCCGTAAATCCGTCGGCTACATACTTTAACGTAGTAGCATCATCTTCAACCAATAAAATACGCATAGTCATAGAGTCTTTAATCCCATTTGAGCAGAGGTAGTGGACGTAGAGTCTCAATATCGAAAGCAATAGTATTTCTACTATCTTGATTGAGTAACTTTAGTTCGAGATAACTAATCGATAAATCGTGGTCCAATTCCGCCTGTGTTAAATATCCTTGTTGGTTTTTAATCGCCAGGGTCACTAGTTCTGAAAACTTCATGTGCTTAGCTTGCAGCTTTTTTGCCGCATTAACTTGGCCAATATCATCAGAGGCATAAGCAGATGATTTTTCGGTTAATAATGTACCGTCTAAGGCTCGGTATTCGTATTTACTGATTCGGTGTGTCTCTACATTTATCATAGAAATCTTATACACCAGCAAACCTTCTTCAACATCAACATCAAAGTCACAAATGGTGCCTTTGTCTTGTTGCTCTAATTGTTCCATGACCGTTATTGGCTTTAAAAAGTCGCCATTGATCAATAAAGAGTGCATAGATGGAGTGGCCATCACGGCACAAGGAAGAAAGCATATTGCTAGCAGCAACCGAACCATCACAAGCCTCTATATAATTGAAAATTCTATCACACGACTACTCTACCTAAGAGCAGCCAAAGTCCCAAGAAATCTAAGATTAATAATTGATCATAAATACCATTTTTCAGTGAGATGGGTTGTCGTTGTACAATGTTTTTTAGAGATTCAGGTTCTGGTAAACCTATACAAATCAGCCCAAATCGGACGGTTTTATATCAAATGCGCTATTTAGCTCGTTAAATGGCCTGATTCAAACATCAATCCTCGGTTTATTATCCGAAAATGACATTCTGAGCGATAAAAAAAATTATTTAACCTCAACGCGGGTTAAGAAGTGGGATATGTAAGGCAAAAATACAATATTCGCCTATTTTATTTCAAACTTGGTTATCCGAGCTCAGACTGTGCACTTAAAATATGAATTTGATCTGACTTAAGCGCAATAGTCGTTTGCACTCCTGGCGCTAGGGCTAATTTATGGACTAAATGTGTCGGCACATCTGCATTGATAATAGATCCAATGCCTACAACTGACGCTATCACTCGTGACGATTCACCCATCACCAACACAGACTCAATTAATACTTCTAATTTATTTAAGCTTTTACACAGACGACCGCTGCTAATGGCGTTAAAACGAATACCTTGGTTTGGAATAACCCAACGGATAGATTGGCCGACAGTTAATGCTGGTGCACTGTCGCTGACAATCAATTCATCACCCAGCGTAAACTGGGTCATATTACGTTCAATATCTTGCGATACGACTTGACCGTCAAAAATATTCCTCAAGCCCATTTGCCGTGCAACCGCTTCGTTATTGGGATGAGATAACACCTCAAATGGTTTGCCTTGTTGCAGCATTTGGCCCTGACTAATCAGTATCATCTTATCAGCCAATAGCAATGCCTCATGGATGTCATGCGTTACCATGACCACCGGGATAGACAATTGCTGTTTTAAGCGAGCTAACTCAATATACAAGCGTTCACGGGTTTCGCGGTCTACTGCAGAAAAGGGTTCATCTAACAGTAAGATAGCTGGCTCACGTGCAAGAGCACGGGCTAGCGCAACTCGTTGACGTTGTCCGCCAGACAATTGCGCGGGTAAACGATCAGGCAACCCATGTAAATTGACACGTTCTAGCCAATCTAATGCTCGCTGCTTTCGTAATTCTTTTGGCACATGATCAAGCCCAGAAATAACATTGTCTAGTGCTGTTAAATGTGGGAACAGACCAAAATGTTGTGGCATATAACCGATATGCCGCTGCTGGGGAGTTAACGAAATAGACTGCTTTGCATCAAACCATAATCTATCACCACAATGAATGTGGCCCCGTTGAGGTAAACTCAAACCGGCAATCATTCTCAGCAAAGTCGTTTTACCGCCACCAGAAGGGCCAACCACGGCTAGCACTTCACCAGCCCGACAACTGAAATGAGCTTCCAATGGAATAGGCAATGTTTGTGAAATATCACATATAAGGTCAGCGTTGTGTGGCACCACGATGCCCTCCTAAACGCTTCGACATACTTGTAGTGAGTGCTAACGCACTTACCGCAAACAACAATAATACCAAAGACATCATTCCTGCTGAATCAAAATCGAATGCCTGCACACTATCATAAATCGCTATTGAGATAGTTTTGGTTTCGCCGGCAATATTACCGCCCAGCATCAACACCACACCAAATTCGCCCAGCACATGGGAAAAACACAGTACAACGGCCGTTAAAACGCCAGGCCATATCATAGGCAATTCTATTCGAAAAAATATCCGTAATCGACTCATGCCACAACAAGCAGCGGCATCACGAATGTCGATCGGAATCGTTTCAAAAGCACGTTGAATGGGTTGAACTGCAAAGGGAATATTAACGATGATAGAAGCTATTACTAATCCAGAGAAATGAAACACCAATTGTTGTCCGGTTAATTGCTCAACCCATTGACCAATCATGCTCTGATTGCCTAACCCGACTAGCAGGTAATAACCAATGACTGTTGGCGGTAACACTAACGGCACCATGATCAAAGCCTCAAGCCATGATTTACCTTTAAATTGGCGATATGCCAACGCCCGCCCGACAATAATCGCCAACGGAATTAACAATACTACGGTAAAACAACTCAGTTTGACCGACAGCCACAGAGCTTGCCAATCCATTAATCAGCCTTCTTTACAGCAGGTTTGGGTAAATTAAACCCAAATTGACTTAATACTTCCTGTGCATCTGTTGATTGCATGTATTGATAAAATCGCTCCGCAGTTTCAGATGCATTAGGCATTAATGCCATGCGTTGATTAAGCGGTTGATATAGCGAATCAGGGATAACCACATAGTTACCACGCTTGGTAAACTCAGGAGTTAGCACCAATGATAACGGCACAATACCGCCTTGAGTTGATCCACTAATGGTAAATTGGGCAGCTTGTGAAGCATTTTCGCCTAAAATCAGTTTAGATTGCAGTGCGTCCCACAAACCTTTTGCTTTAAGTACTTCACGCGCACGTTCACCATAGGGAGCATGATCAGGATTTGCTATTGCAAAACGAGACACCTTTCCATCGGCGATTAATTGCGTTAATCCAACTAACTCAGGATCTAAAATTAACGGTGACTTCTTAGGTGCAGCAAGAGCAAGCCGACCGATGGCATAAACAACACCGTCATTTTGCGTAAAGCCTGCTTGATGCAACCGCTCAATATATTCTTCATCGGCACTGAGCATCATCTCAAACGGTGCACCATGCTGAATTTGGGTGACAAAATTACCCGAAGAACCATAACTGATCCGCAGAGCCAAACCGGTTTGCTGCTGAAAACGTATCGCTATCTCATCTACCGCAAATTTAATGTTAGCAGCCGCAGCAATGGCCGGAGCATCACTCGCGACACTAGCAGAACTAAACCCTACGGAACTAACAATGGCAAAGAATAATGCGATAGCACCAGCACGGAATCGAGGCCTAAAGGAATCTGCAAGCTGAGTAATGTTGGCGTTAATGAAAGACATTGAGGGTTTATCCTTGCTATGTACGAGACGATTACTTTTGCCACATTTTGGCTGCTTGCTGATCGCTATCACGCGCTTCAACCCACTTAGCGCCAGTATCACCTGCTTCAAGCTTCCAAAAAGGCGCTTTCGTTTTTAAAAAATCGATTAAAAACTCACATGCCGCGAAAGCTGCTTTACGATGAGCGCTAGTCACACCAATAAACACAATTTGTTCACCAAGCGATAACCTACCAACTCGATGAATAATCGTCACTTTATTTAAAGGCCAACGTTCACAAGCCTGTTGGCTAATCTGCAGTAATACCGATTCAGTCATACCAGGATAGTGCTCTAGGGTTAAGTCAGTTACAGCACTACCATCGTTAAAGTCCCGTACTTTGCCAACAAAATTAACCACGGCACCGTCCTGATTATCACAGGCAAGTAAGGCGTATTCATCAGCGACACTAAAGTCTTCCGTATGGACTCGTACAGCAATTTGGTTGCTATGATGTTCCATGTTATCCCCCTGTGACCGGAGGGAAAAAGGCCACTTCATCGCCGTCATTTACCGGTGAATCCCACTGGCTCATGGTTTGATTAATCGCCACCAGCAATTTGTCTGATGCCAACACTTTCGCCCACTTATCATCAGTAGCGGCAAGCGCTGCACGTAATGCTTCTGCAGTATCAATATTATCGCCACTATGTTCGACTTTAGCGGTGCCTAATAACTCACGGATTTGCGCAAAAAATAACACTTGGATCATAGTGGTCTCTCAATGCATTTATTTATAAAATATACTGGGTGTACGTTAGCTCATAATGGGCGGATTAGGCTTTAAAATGGCCAGATTTCCCGCCGCGTTTTTCAAGCAAACGAACTTGAGAAATAATCATGTCTTTTTGTACGGCTTTACACATGTCGTAAATGGTTAAGGCTGCCACAGAAGCTGCGGTTAGCGCTTCCATTTCAACACCGGTTTTACCCGACAACTTACACAAACTGGTAATGCGCACACGGTTATGATCAGGCTGAGCTTCAAGCTCCACTTCCACCTTAGTCAACATCAAAGGATGACATAATGGGATCAAATCAGATGTTTTCTTTGCCGCTTGAATACCGGCAATACGTGCGGTAGCAAATACATCGCCTTTGTGATGGCTGCCATTCATGATCATGGCTAAGGTATCAGGAGCCATATCAATAAAGGCTTCAGCGCGGGCTTCGCGCTCGGTGACGGCTTTTTCAGTCACATCGACCATATGGGCATTGCCATCGGCGTTAATATGGGTAAAAGGATTGCTCATGCTTTTTACTGCCTTAATCAAATTCAATGTCTATCGACTGAGCGTCACAAGTATTGCCGCGTCAGTCGGTTTAACTCAATGACTGCTTAACCACCAATAGAGGCGAGGTGCTGAGTCACACCGGTAATGCCTTGATGCAAAAAGTGGGTTTCTTTTTTCTGCGCTAATTGACCGTGTAAGCGGCTAATTAATTCATCTCGCTGCGAAGGGTTTTGTATTAAATCACGTAAATCGACGCCATTTTCAGTAAACAAACATAAATGCAATTTACCCTTTGCAGAGACTCGTAAGCGGTTACAGCTGGCACAGAAATTCTTTGCGTAAGGCATAATTAATCCAATACGACCTTGATAATCTGCATGGCTGAAGTTTTGCGCAGGACCATCATCAACACTTGGCAAGTCATATAACCAGCCTTCTCGCTCAAGTTGTTTTTTAATGTCTACACCCGCTAAATGATGTGCATTGAAGTAGTCGTGACCTAAGCCAGTTTCCATTAATTCAATAAAACGTAAATCAATAGGTGTGTTTTTAATCCACTGTAAAAAACGCGGTAAATCTTTGTCGTTTAAGCCTTTCAACAACACGGCATTGACTTTAACTCGCTCAAAACCCGCTTCAAGAGCCGCTTCAATGCCACGCATCACTTGGTCGAATTTATTTTCGCCAGTGATTTGGTAAAACATTTTAGGATCTAAGCTATCAACTGACACATTAATACGTCGTAAACCTGCGTCATACCATTCTTTGGCATGCTGCTGTAAACGATACCCATTGGTGGTCATCGCTACAGTATTAATATTAGGATTGTCGGCAACGATCCGCACAATATCGGTGAAATCCTTGCGTAAGGTGGGCTCGCCACCAGTGATACGAACTTTTTGTGTGCCTACTTCACCGAAACCGGCAACCAGATTTTCAATCTCGTTGAGCGTTAAGAAGGTAGGTTTACCATCTGGACGATATCCGTCGGGTAAACAATAAGTGCATTTGAAATTGCAAACATCAGTAACTGACATCCGCAAATAGTGAAATCGTCGACCAAAGCTGTCTTGTAGTTGGGACATGTTAACCTTTCCAAGTGTGGGAGGTGAGTGCATTTCTTTACTCACCCCGGTGGCAAAATTACCACGGCTAACTGCCCATATCATTGACGTAGGGCAAAAAGCTCGGAGAACCGTCAGATCCAATTATAGGCCTAATTACCGCTATACAAATACCCCTTTAGGTGAATATCTTGGATCGAAAGACTATATCGTTGACTATTTGTGACTCGACTCACGCTAACAAGATTGTGTTTGCCACTGTGACAAACGTTCATTTTGCGGTAAGGTGAGTAAAGGATAAACGATCGTTTACTTATTTTAATCGTTATAAAAAACAATAAACCCGCAATGAACGGGAAACTTTGAAAGGTGAGAAGATGGAACGCGAGTCAATGGAGTTCGACGTAGTAATTGTCGGTGCTGGCCCTGCAGGTTTAGCGACCGCTTGTCGTTTAATGCAAATATCTAAAGATGCTGATAAAGAAATCACCGTTTGTGTGGTAGAAAAAGGCTCTGAAGTGGGTGCTCATATTTTGTCGGGTGCTGTATTCGAACCTGATGTACTGGACGAATTATTTAATGATTGGCGAGATTCAGACATCCCGCTAACCACTAAAGTCACTCATGACGAAATCTACCTGCTTAACTCAGAAACACAATCTCGCTTAATGCCCAACAGCTTAGTGCCTAAAACCATGCACAATGATGGTAACTACATCATTAGTGTGGGTAACTTAGCCCGCTGGTTAGCCAACAGAGCCGAAGCCATGGGCGTAGAGATTTTCCCTGGTTTTGCAGCCAGTGAATTACTGTTTAATGAAGACAACAGTGTTAAAGGTATTTTAATCGGTGATATGGGTGTTGGTGAAAATGGTCAACATAAAGACAGCTATATGCCGGGTATGGAATTACATGCCAAATACACCGTATTTTCAGAAGGCTGTCGTGGCCATCTAGGTAAACAACTGATCCAAAAATACCATTTAGACAATGGTAAAACACCACAACATTATGGCTTAGGCTTTAAAGAAATTTGGAAAATCCCTGCTGAACAACATCAGCAAGGTAAAGTGGTTCACACTGGTGGTTGGCCACTCGTGAATGGCTCATCTGGTGGTGGCTTCCTATATCATATGGAAGACAACCAAGTTGCTGTAGGGTTAATTATCGACTTAAATTATAAAAACCCTCACCTCAGCCCATTTGATGAATTTCAGCGCTATAAAACTCACCCTGTAATTGCCGCAACATTAACGGGCGGAGAGCGATTATCTTATGGTGCACGAGCCATTGCCAAAGGTGGTTTAAACTCACTACCGAAAATGAGCTTCCCTGGCGGTTTAATTATTGGTTGTAATGCGGGCACACTTAACTTTGCTAAAATCAAAGGCACGCATACAGCTATTAAGAGCGGTATTATTGCGGCAAAAACCTTAGGTGAAGGCTTAATTGCCGGACTAGAAGGTGGCAAAGATCTTGACTGTTTCCAAGACCGTTTCGAAAAAAGCTGGCTTCATGAAGAGCTTTATAGCTCACGCAACTTTGGCCCGGCCATGCATAAGTTTGGTACGCTACTCGGTGGCGCCTTTAACTATATCGACCAAAATTGGTTTGGTGGTAAGTTTCCGGTGACCTTTAGAGACACCACTCCAGATTATGCCACGATGGGGCTAGCGAGCGATTACAATAAAATTGACTATCCTAAACCTGACGGCAAGTTGAGTTTTGATAAGTTATCGTCGGTATATCTGTCGAATACTTTTCATGAAGAAGATCAGCTGTGTCATTTACATCTAAAAGACCAAAGCATCCCAATATCGGTAAACTTAGTTAAATTTGATGAACCCGCGCAACGTTACTGTCCTGCCGGTGTTTATGAAGTGGTTGAAGAAGCCGGTGACAAAAAATTTGTGATTAATGGTCAAAATTGCATTCATTGTAAGACCTGTGACATTAAAGACCCAAGCCAAAACATTACCTGGGTCACACCAGAAGGCGGCGGCGGGCCAAACTATCCAAATATGTAAGCGAACCAATCGTTAAAATATTGGCACAGTCAATAAAACGCACTTAAATATAGGTGCGTTTTTTTTGTTTTATCGACTATCATTACCCACATAAAATCAAAACAACCTACACCAAAAGACTATTTTGCTGATTGAATCAACTTAACAGCAAAATAACTATCAATTTATTGCCATTGTGTCCGATATACCATAGAGATACTCCCAAGAGGCTGTTGTAGATGAATACACTTACCATTAAACAAAAAATATTACTGACCGTGACGGTTGCTGTATTGCTATCGACGATCTTAGTCGGATTATTAAGTCAACGAAGTGCAAAGCAAGTTGTTGAGCAGCGGATGCTAAACTCGGAAATGCCGAGCTTACTCATGCAAATTCGCAACGAGATCGATCTCGAAATCAGTAGCCTAATGAATGCAGGCGAACAGCTAGCCAATAGTAAAATGTTGCTTGAATGGCTTGAAAATGGCCGCCCTGCAGACCAAGAAAAAATTGTTATCGCAGAACTTAATAGCATAAAAAATCAATATGATTTAGCTCAAGCATCTTATGCCGATCGTGAAACTGCGGCCTACTACAACCAGGATGGGTTTTTACGCATATTAAACCAACAACAAGATGCTTGGTTTTTTGACTATCGCAATAGTAAGCAAGAGCGAATGCTGAATGTATTCACAGAGCCTAGTAACGGTGATGTTAAGCTTTACATCAATTATCAACAACCTGATGGTCGAGGTTTGGTGGGCCTAGCAAAATCGTTAGATGATATGGTTAATTTATTGGCTTCATTTAAAATTGAAGACAGCGGGTTTGTATATTTAGTTGATACTAAAGGTGACGTCAAACTGCACCAAGACACGAGCAAGATCGGTAAAAGCAAACTCAGTAACCTTTACCCTAACGCCAATACTAACCAGCTACTCAACAAAAGTGACTTCAATTTAGTTAAAGCCGATGTCGATGGTCAGCAGATGTTGATTGCCAGTAGCTACATTAAATCAATGGATTGGTACTTGGTTGCTCAAGTGCCTGAAGCAGAAGTATTTGCCCTGCTACAAGAGTCGGCTTATCAAATATTATTATGGACCGTACTCATCGCGGCGGTATTTATTGCTATTTCGATTGCAGTTGCCGGTTCGGTGAGTCGTCCTATTGCACACATTGCCGAGCTCTTTCGTAACATTGGAGAAGGTGAAGGCGATTTGCGCCAAAGACTACCGGTTAATGGTGATGACGAAATTGCCCAGCTTGCCCGAGGCTTTAATAGCTTCATCAGCAAAATCCAAGATACTGTCGTCGAAGTAGCTAAAACCAGTGAGCAGCTTGGTTTATCGGCACTTGATGTATCAAACCAATCCAATCAAACATTAACTGATAGCCAGTTACAAAAAGACCGTACCATCATGGTTGTTACTGCTATTAACGAAATGGGCGCCACGGTTAACGAAATTGCTAGCAATGCAGCTCAAGCAGCTGTCACCGCTCGTGATGCCGATACTGAATCAGTGGATGGTCAAAAAGTCGTAACCCGTGCACGTTCGACTATCAATCAGTTGTCTAAAGACGTCGAGCAAGTCGGTGAAGTGATTGAGTCACTAGCGACGCACACTAAATCGATTGGCAGTATTTTAGATGTTATCCGTGCCATTTCAGAGCAAACAAACTTACTGGCACTTAACGCCGCGATTGAAGCTGCTCGTGCTGGAGAAGCGGGACGTGGCTTTGCTGTAGTTGCAGATGAAGTGCGTAACTTAGCCTCTCGAACTGCGGCGTCGACCAACGAAGTGCAAACTATGATTGATAAACTTCAATCAGAAACCAGTCGTGCTGTTAACGCTATGGAGCAATCTCGTAGCCGCTCACACGAAGGTGTTACAGCTGTCGATGAAGCAAGCCAGTCGCTAAGTGGTATTAGCGAACGTATTGCACTGATTAGCGATATGAACATTCAAGTTGCTGCTGCGACAGAAGAGCAATCTACCGTAGTTGAAGACATTAATCGTAATGTGACCGAAATCAACGATATTACTCAACGAACAGCAGATACCGCTCATGCGGCTGCAAATGCGAGTAAATCATTGAATCAGTTAGCCAGTAGACTTGATATCTTAGTGGCTCGCTTTAAAGTGTAGTCCGTAGTTAAATTGCTTTAACAAAAATGCCACTCATTTGAGTGGCGTTTTTTTATGGCCATTCTATTCGGCCATCACGACATGTTTATAGTGCGGGTTACTTAATAAACCGGATAGTGAGCGGGTATTGGTAAGCTATGCCATCGTTAGCTTTAACAATAGCGATAATAGTACAAATAATATCAAGCAATGCTAGAGCGGCTAGTAGTATTACTCCCACACCAATCAAAATTAATATTGCAGATACCATGGCATATATCATTAAGCTCAATTTAAAATTAAGACAGTTCTTTCCGCATTGATTGGCAAACTCAAATTCATCACGCTTCATTAACCAGACAATTAAAGGGCCTAAAACACTTCCTAGCGGAAATACGTAACCGGCAAAACTGGCGGCATGGATCAATAACCCCATATCTTTGGCTTGCTTGCTAACGTCGTCTATCGGTTCAGTCATTTGATATTCCTTATCATGTTATTTTTATAATATCGTTCTTATCATACTGGGAGGCATTAACTGGCGTTGCCATATAAGCGCATTGCCCAATCTTCTATACTTTGCAGATCTAGTCGGCGTTGTAATGAGTTAACCCAACTTTGCGCTAAGCCTTCGCACCCAAGCAATGTCTGATATTGTTCTGCATCAAATTCAGCTAAAAAATAAATCTGCATCGCTTTAGCCACACTGATATCCGATTTTCTCTCTAGCAGAAAAATACTGTCACTCGGACGAATGTCACCTTCAGACAGCACCCGATAAAACCAACCGCACATACGACTTTCTTGCATGGCTAAGGCAAATTTAGGATGGTCAAACTGTAAATTGAGCTTAAAACAAGGAGAACGAGGTTGAGTCACTTGTAATGTCACATCACCAATTTGAACGATGTCACCGATATTAACCTGTGCTTCATTAAGGCCAACGGTACTGATATTTTCACCCATTGAAGGGGCATCACAAAACGTAGACATTAAATCCCAGCGGCGATATTGACCATAATGCTCACGCGGAAAATGATGCAACACCCTATCGAGGCCGCCGTGATGTTTAGGGTCGGCCTCACGATTGCCGATTACGTGGTCAAATTGCACGGTCAACTGCTTAGCGGCATGTTTTTGGTTAATACAACTGGCAACACCGTTATGCATTTGCACTTGGTCGCCTAAATACAGCCCAGAAATACTCTTTACCAATCGCTTACTCATCCAGCATACCCTTGCTTAAGCATGATTATAGAGTGCCAATATACCCAATTTTCAGACAAAAAAAAGCCTTACTGGGGAAGAGTAAGGCTATAAATAAAATGGGAGATAATATAGCAAAAATAATAGCTGAGAATAGCCTGAACCATTAGACACTATAAAAGTTGTTTAGACGGGATCATCATAAAGGCCAACAGTGACACTAAAATGACAAAGTAATACTATTTGATTTATCCGCATACACTTAACAAATACACAATGTTCGTCAGCACATCGCTTAAGCCAACTTGGGTTTAGGCTAGATACTGCTTAAGTGCCTCACCAGGAATCGAGCTTTTTGTTGCTACCGCAAATGATGCCCACAACGCACCTTCATGCATCGCATCTGTAATAGACATCTGCTCGCATAGGCCATGAATAACGCCTGCTGCATAAGCATCCCCTGCTCCCGTAGTATCTACCACATCGGCAATGACAGCTGGCACATGTTGTTCTCCAGCAGCGCTGTACACCATCGCCCCTTTGTCGCCGTCGGTCACAATAAAGTATTCTAATGCATTGCCTGCAATAGCCTGTGCAAATCGCCATGGTTCCTGGTTGCAACGACCTTGCATATCAGTAATTGACGCAATCAACACATGACAAGGACGATTACGCTCATCCTTGGCTAATTGCGATATCACTTTGCAGTTAGGGTTGCTCACCATCGCATCAGCAGCCCAAGCACCAGCGCCTTTAGCTGAAGAGTTAATATAAAAAGCATCCCAATGTTGCCAGTCTGGTGGTGCAAGAAGCTCAAAAATAGGTCGCTGAGGTCGAATAATGGTTCGTTCACCATCAGGCGTCATCACCAGTAACATCTCACAAGTATTACCAACAAAACGATGTACTAAACGACAATCAAGCCCTAAGGTACTGGCTTTAGCTAAAATCCAGTCGCCGATGTCATCGCTACCGACTTCACTTACCAATGAAACATTATGTTGAGCCCACACTAAACCTAATCCCGTGTTTGCGCCGCCGCCACCTAAACGCAATCCACCATCCTGATAATGAAATCGACCACCCGTTTGTAAGGGCTTATCAAGCATTAAAATGCGATCACAATTGATATTGGCAAGCAAAAGAATATTGGCCATGCAACTCACCTAAAAAACGTAGATAAAAAGAGCCTTGAGTATAACAAAAAGGCCGTGATAATCACGGCCTTTGCTAATCTAAACAAGATTACATATCAGTTGCGCCAAGTGGTTGTCGTAATTGGGCGCGCACATTGTCCATACCAGAGTAAAACTCCTTCATCATCAACAACCCCAACATTTTGCCATTATCGGTTACGATCAATTCGTCTGGATTAACTGGGTCATTTTTAAGGGCTCCCATGGCTTTCATTGAGGTCATTTCTTTAAACAACGCAGTGTCTAAATTAACGTTAAAAGTGTCACGGAAATATTTACGCGATAAACGCCCCGAAAACATTCCTAATAAAAAACGATATTGCATCACTTCTTTTAATTGATATTTTTTCTGTTGCTCAACGGCCATACGACCTTCAGCAATACGTTGTTGGTATTTTTTCAGTGAAAATGTATTCACGTATAGGGTGTCATTTAAAAAACTAAACGAGCCAGAACCGACACCGAGATATTCATCATAATCAATAACATACTCATCAAAACCTTCATCATTGGTTTTACCAAACGCCCAAGCCGACAATTGTGTATATTGCCCCGTTAAGTGATTTAAAATCTGTCGATACTGATTCACCATGTCACCATGAGGTGCAGCTAACTGACCTTTAACGCTTTTACGGGTCTGGTGGGTAATCATCAATGGATACGTGGTAATTTGGCGAGGGTCGAGCTTAGAAGCCATTTCAAGATCCGACTGAATAATCTCATCCGTTTGACCACGGAAACCGAAAATGAGGTCGACATTGATGATCGGAAACAATTCTTTTGCCGCCATAATGCGGTCAAAGGTTTGTTGGCCAGAGCCAAACTTGTCTAAGCGATCGGTCATTTTTAAAATGCCATCGTCAAAGCTTTGTACCCCAATCGACATTCTGTCTACTAGGCCTTTTAATTGTTTAAATTCAGGGCTGGCTAAATGTTGTGGATCAGACTCACAAGAAACTTCTTTAATGCCAGGAAACAGATTTTTTGCATGCTCGATGGTACGAGCTAACTCGTCTTCAAGCACAGTAGTCGTGCCGCCGCCAATGTACATAGACTCAAACTCATAGCCCAAATCTTTGGCCATTTGCATCTCTTTGCGCAGCGCGACAAAGTATTCGCGTGCTTTGTCTTCACGAAATAAAAAACGGTGAAAAGTACAAAACGAGCACAAGGTATGACAAAACGGAATGTGGGCATACAACATGTACTTTTTGCCTTCAACAGGTTTAGGCATACGGTCTGTAGAAATGGTGTCTAGACGTAAATTTTTATCAACATAATACTGCATCACCCGCTCCATAGAGCTGATCATCCAATTGGGGACGGTAATATTAGATTGATAAGGTTTAATCAACTCTTGGCTGGCTGATTGAATAATTGAAGACATAAAAAATCCTAACTGAATGAAGCCCTGAGAGCAAAACCATTGAATAACAAGCGCTAATAAAAGACGCATACCATAAGCAGAAAAACAAAATATCACTTTAGAGATAGCTAAAATGTGAGATAGCTAATAGATATGCAAACTAGCACGGTTATCATCGCTCATTTGTTAAGCAGATCATGTTTTAGACATTGCTGTTGAGCAATGATGAAAGGATTATCACGAGAATAAAACAATAATAAAGACAAATAGATAACACACAACAAGCGACACGTACAACTAAAGTCAGATACGCACACAATAAACAGCATTGGAAATATTAACTAGCGCTTATTAAAGAGTCACGAATATGACGCATCAATCAATTTAAATGAAATCATAAACAGGGCTTGCTGATTAGGGTACACCGTTTGAATAAGCTGTTTTAACTCAACCAATGGCAAGCTTTCTTGAGTAGCATGAAACTCGTTAATATCATCAAATGCTAATGGCTCAACAGCCAAAATAATGATATCGCACACCTTAATATGGTTTTCGAGCGTAAACACTTCAACCTGACTCCCGGGCAGGTAATGATTTTCGCTGGCATCACGAATGGTTATCGTCTTCAGCCCCGATGCAACTAGCGGCGTTAAAAACTCAAAAAAGGTAATTTGCGTAGGGGCAGTCATCAGTGGCAACCTTCATTAACACTATAAAGTATCCATCAAGAGCACATTAGTTAAGCTCAAATTCGCATTATAACCTAGCGCACTCGCCAGGGCTTTGATCAAAGTAGCGTTTAAACTCACGGCTAAATTGAGCCGTACTTTCATAACCCACCTGAGTTGATACCTCTTTTACTTTTAGATTCTGCAGTTGTAATAACGCTTTGGCTTTATTGAGGCGAATTTTTTTTAAATATTGTATTGGTGAAGAAGCGGTAACTTCTTTAAAACTACGATGGAATGCCGACGGACTCATATTCACCAAGCTTGCTAGTGTGTCTACTTCAACCGACTCACCATAATGCTTATGAATATAGTTAAGGGCTTTTTCTACCCTCGATAAACGAGTATGACTTAACGACAACGCATAAAGTGGAGACGCATTGGGAGAATCTAATAAACGATATAACAGCTCAAGCACTAACGCCTCACCCATCACTTTAGCTTCTAACGGCGACTGCAACGCCTGCAATAACCGAATAACACTGCAATCCATATCTTCAGTGTTATCAGCAACAAAAAAACCACTCTGACGCGATTCGTTTAAATCTTTAGGGATTTGATGATGCTCATCCATTAAGCGGATAATGTAATTGAGTTGTACTAAATCAATATCAACCATCAACACCAGCACAGGTTCTTCAATGCTGGCAAAGGTTTCACATTCTACAGGCAATGGCACAGTCATCACTAATGAGTGCTGGCGGTCGTATTCAAAGGTTTGATTATCTAAATAGACCCGCTTTTTACCTTGGCCAACAATAAGCACGCCTTGTGAATAGCACATTGGCCCGCGCGCACCATATTGTGAGCTACGAAACACATGTACACCGGATAAATGAGTATCATTGACCCCTTCTTTTGGGGCAAGCTGTGCCATTAATGTTGCTATCTCATTCATACTCTTCCCCTCAGAATAAACCATGACACCGATACTACCAAAAAAGCAGTAAAAGGTATTAAAATTATCAATAACTAGTCATATAAACACAAAAAAAGATAGGAATAGGCATGAACACGACAGTTCTATGTATGTTTATTTAGACTCAAAGGGATATCATAGCTACATGATTTATCGTTGCTGTTGTGTATAAACAACTTATATAAACAATCAGCCAACTATTTTGTTTCACCGCTAAACCAAAAGGCGTCCATTATGCTTAATTTTGATTATCGTAACCCTACTCATGTTGTTTTCGGTAAAGACCGTATCACAGAGTTAGACCAACTTGTCCCAGCAAATGCACGAGTATTAATCACTTACGGTGGCGGCAGCGTACAACGCTTCGGCACACTAGATAAAGTTAAAGCAGCTTTAGGTAACCGCACAGTATTTGAATTTGGCGGTATTGAAGCTAACCCTAAGTACGACACACTGATTAAAGCAGTTGAAGTTGCTCGTAAAGAAAATATCGACTTCTTACTCGCTGTTGGCGGTGGTTCAGTGATGGACGGCACAAAATTTATTGCTCTAGCCACTCAGTTTGACGGCGACACGGCAAGCTTATTACATCACGGCTTTACACCTGTTCCAGTTGCTAATGACAAGGTTATTCCACTTGGCGTTATTGCGACCCTGCCGGCTACGGGTTCAGAAATGAACGCCTTTGCAGTCGTAAGCTATCAAGGTGGTAAGTTCCCAGTAAACCACCCATGTGCTTACCCAACATTTGCCATGCTTGACCCTGAATTGACCTTCAGCTTACCAAAAATCCAAGTCGCAAACGGTGTTGTCGATGCGTTTGTACATGTACTTGAGCAATATGCGACTTACCCAGTTGATGCCCGCGTACAAGACCGCATGGCAGAAGGTATTATGCGTACCCTCATTGAAATTGGCCCAATCACTGTTGAAGAGCCAACAAACTATGATGCCCGTGCCAACTTAATGTGGAGTGCTACATCTGCCTTAAATGGCATGATAGGCACAGGCGTGCCGTTAGATTGGTCTACTCACATGATTGGTCATGAACTAACCGCACTATTCCATATCGACCACGCACAAACGCTAGCCGTTGTATTGCCATCATTATGGCGCGTGTTGAAAGAGCAAAAACACGCTAAATTAGTGCAATACGCAGCACGTGTTTGGGATATCACTGAAGGTGATGAAGCGAGCCGTGTAGATCAAGCCATTGATAAAACAGAGGCTTTCTTCAAGCAAGTGGGTTTACCGGTACGTTTACGCGATCACGGTGTAACGCAAGAACAACTTGGCCTAGTAGTAGATGCTTTAGAAGCACACGGTATGACGGCATTATCTGAAAGCGGCAAAGTCGATTTAGCCACCAGCCGTAAGATTTTAGACATGGCGTGGTAATAGCTCTTATAACCCAAACGATGCACTTATTCATCGATTGGACTTAAGTGACTATCTGATACTAAAAAAGGGCTTAACAATGGTTATCATTGTTAAGCCCTTTTTTGTTACCCAAAAATGAGCGGCGCATTAGCCCCTATACAAAAAATGAATGCCGTATTAAAGAGAGAAACGAAACCACGCAGCTCGGTTAACGATTAATGCGGCGTAACGTTTGAGAATAAATTCATCACAACGACACCGACTAAAATAAACGTCATACCCACCAGCGCACCTAAATCGAGTTTTTGCCCATACATCAACCAAGCGATAGCTGTAATTAACACAATACCCAATCCAGCCCAAGTTGCATAAGCAATACCAACAGGAATACCTTTTAGCGCTAAGGATAAAAAATAAAACGACAACACGTAGCCCACAATAACTACAATTGAAGGCGCTAATTTTGAAAATCCATCACTGGCTTTAAGCGCTGAAGTGGCTACAACCTCAGTTAAAATTGCCACACTTAAAAATATCCAACTTTTCATTTTTACATTCTATAGAGACAAAACAGCCGCGAAGTATAAAGATTAAACAATAAAAATACAGCCTTCGATTTTAGATCTGTTACTTAGCTCTGCACATGGTCAATCGCTACTATCTCTTGTATTTACGTTGACTATCGGTTTATGTTGTTAATATGTTAACTGACATTACACCTATTTGACGGTGTAATAAGACTTAAACGATATTAATGATTGGACTTGGTGGTTGAGTGAAGGGATTTACAGCAGTTTTTCTATGTGTATTGTTATCGTTATGCTCGATGCATATACCTGCAACGACGGCTAAGTTAACAGCCCAAGAAGAAACGAAACAACAAACCAGTTCAGCATTAGAGCAATGTAAAGCCCGTATAAAACAGGTGTCCCCCCAAGCCAGCTTGAGCTTTTGCAGCCAACAATTCAAAATATTAGACATTGATATATACCCCATCGTTGCCGCCAAGTTACAACTAACCTTATATGATATTTACCAAGAGTTAGGTGATAAGGTAGCTGCGGAAAAAATGCTTGATGAGGTTAAAAACAGCGCTGCATTTACTCAAAATGTCGATGTTCAATATCTTTGGTTACGTAAGAAAGCCGCGGAAAAACTTTATAGAAAATCCTATCAAGAAGCTAAAACCTTATTTGAACAAGCTTTTAGCATTGCTAAAACCCAAGAGTCAGATATTTGGTTGGCTAAAAGCTATAACGATTTAGCACTAACTGAACAGTATTTGAATCAATATGACAAAGCATTGAGTTACTACCAGAAGAGTTTAGCGATTAAAGAGGCTCTAGGTAATGACTTTTATACTGCGATAACCCTCAACAACCTTGGTCTGATTTATAAAAAACTCGAAAAATTTAAAGAATCCCAGCGCTATTTTGAACTATCACTGGAGCATTACTTACGCTACACAAGTCATAATGTCGATATTCATGTTATCGGTTATATGTCGCATCTCTACGGAAACCTTGCTGAGATATATAATATAAACAACCAGTTTAATAAGAAAAACTTCTACAGTAATAAGGTCATCGAAGCCTACAACGATAACCTTGTCGGTGACGATAGGCTTTCTGCGCTCATTAATGTAGCCACCATCCATATCAATGCTAATGAATTTACGCCCGCTCTAGATGTCGCCAATACATTATCGGAATATTTAACCCGCGATGACCATTCGTTTCATGACGTAATTTTCTATTTAAAAGCCCAAATAGCCACACATCAAAAAGATGCGACTCAGGCAATAAAATTTATTGAAAGCGCAATGGACTATAGCGACACTAAACAAGATTCATTGCAAAAAATGAACATTTATCACTACGCAAGCGAGTTATATTATGACAATGGTCGCCCTTATGAGTCCCTGGTTTATCTAAAGAAATATCAACAGTTGCATGAGATCTTATTGGAGAAAAAATACAGTGAGAACATTAAAGTCATTCAAAGCGATATAGAGAATGAACGCGTACAACGAGCGTTAGCAGAAGAGCAAATTGTCAGTCAACAGAAGAGCCAAAAAATTGATAAATTACTTAACTTAATCCTTGGAATCACCAGTGTTGGCTTGTTAGTCGGCTTTATTGTGAGCTTTTATATTTATAGAAAACGTAAAGCCCAACAGCATTTAATGACCATAATAGAGTCACATAAGCAGCAATTATTTTTATTATCGAATGACGATACAGCAGAGCAAGACGACGCCCAGCAACAGGAATCTACGCCATTATCGCCTTCAGAATTAACAGCTTCTTTTGCGGAGTTATTAGTGAATACTATGATTGATTGCATCAGTATTTGGGAGAAAAGCACTAAAACTAATAAAGTAGAATTAGCCGACAGAAGCCAAATTTGGACGATATCTATCGATTCTGGCCGTCTAAGAACACGTTCTTTAGATAAATACCTACAGGTAAAAAAATTACCCGCTAATCCACGCTGGCGTAATGTGGTTAAAACATGTCACTTCATTTTATCTGAATGCCACCTCTCAAATGATGATAGGACATTACTGACCTCGCACCTTGACCAAATAATGCAAGTGATCAAGAGCGAGTCATTAGGCACATCGTAATCTGTTATTTTCGGGCTTACCCGCCTTTTTTGAGTAATGGTTGTTGTAGTTTCATGTCGCGTACACTGTCTCTGACTACTGGCTTGAGTACATTTTTATACACACAACTAAATTTTATTCCTTCGGATAACGAATAATCACTTTGTTGTGCTGTCGCAGGGTCTATTCCCACTAAAAAGCTATTGGGTGCAATAAACTTTGGCATTAGATTATTGTTTTGATCTTTGATATTAATCGAAGCGTAAGCATTACACATCGATACAGCCACAAGTCCTGCAATATTGATTCGATTTGTCACGCTATTAAGATCGGGTGAATTAACATTATTGTCTTGTAGCTTCATGAATGGGTCTATCACACCATGAAAACCACCTAAATCATCTATTTCAACTTCCGGTTGCTGCATCTGACGAGTATTCATCGACTGCGGTGCACCATTTGTTGCAGCTGCATGATCATTGTGTAATGTCAGTTGTTTATTCGTCATCCACTTTTCAATATCAAAGTACTGAGCACGGTAATGATACTGTTTAATCATATCCATCTCGCTCAATTCAAAAGTGATTTCGGTTTTAATCGCCGTGCTGACTGGTGTGAGCTCATTAAATGAAAGTTGGTGCGCTGATGCGCTACCAACACAACTAAGCAAAGTGACTAGGGGTAATATGTATTTCATAAAATATCCTTTTTAGAATGAATGCATCATCTTAGACGCTATGCATTTCCATTTTTATAGTCCACTAAATACTAGGGTAAATTTGGGTAAAACACAAAACGCCCCCTTTTTAACCCTCTAACTTTACTGACTTTTTTATCTTAACTGTTAGTTTTAACTCAGCTTAAGTCATTAAGCATGATTCAAACATTTACTAAACCAGAATAAGGAAAGTCAGGATGAGTATACTCAAAAAAACATTAATCAGTATGTGCCTAATGAGCGCATCAGGTATGGTCGCAGCAACCCCGATTACAGCTAACGTTACCGCAGACAATGATTTCATTGTGGTACATTCACCAGGTAATGGTAGTTCACCTACTGTGGTATATCGTGGTGCGAATGGCAGTAATTGGAAAAAAATTGAATCACTCAAGTTCGATATCGACAACTCAGCACAATCACTAGAAACCTGTTCAGTCAGTGTTATTGCATGGGGGGATGGTAAAGTGTCACAGGGCATGGCGGCTATTTTTAAAGGCGATAGCACGATTTATACCGGCTCAGGACATTTTAAAGCACACCAATCTTCGACGCCATCGTCTGGTTGGGCACAAACAGGCGGACCTAATGCAAGTCAAATTAATACATTAATTGCGGACTCGTTAGCTAATGGCCAATCACCTTACCTGTTGCCAGGCTCTGTCGCAGGAGGCACTTCACCCTGGGGGACGATGAACTTCCCTCTAGCCAGTAATGTCAATGTGAATAATTTTCGCTGGGCATGGTCGACAAGTAATTTAGCCCAAAAAACCTATTCTGTATTTACCGCTGCCTGTGGGGATATCGTTGAAGCGGCACCGGTTGCTGTCCATATGCCTGGAGAACACTTCCAATGTTATGGGGTGCGAAAAGCAGATAAACTTCGTGAAGAAACCATTATGATAGAAGATCAATTTGGTAAAACCCGTGCAGTGCTAGGCAAGCCGGTATTGCTGTGTAACCCTTCAAGTAAAATTCATAATGAAAAGCTTTATAAAATTCGTGATGAAGAGCGCCATTTGGTGTGTTATGACTTTGTAAAGCAAAATAAAGTCAAAAGCCGTAATCTTGAGATCAATAATCAGTTCGCACCCGATGAACTAATGAATGATCAACGAGAGCTGTTCTGTGTACCTTCTAGTAAGAAGCACTTAGGCCCAATTAAACCAAATAAACCTGGTAAGCCAATTCCACGAGAAATGCAAAGAGCTGAAATGAAACCATTGAAGCAGCGATAAAATAGCCATTAACCAAAAAGTCAGTGAGTAACCTCTCTGACTTTTTAATAATATAACAAGGATAAATAAAAGCTAAAACGAAACGAGTGTTAAGTATTACACGCCCATTTCAATGGCTTTCTTAGGCGTAAAACTACTGCCAATTGAGGCAATAATCACTAAACCAATGGCAGACCACTGCAGCATGGTTAATTGCTCACTTAAAATAACAAAACCAGCCAATGCGGCGATGGCAGGTTCTAGACTCATTAGCACGCTAAAGGCCTGTGTTGGCATGTTTCTAAGGGCTATCATTTCCAACGAGTATGGTAATGCACTCGATAACACCCCAACCAATAAGCCAAGCGGCAAGACTTCCCAGCTAAGTAACGCTAAACCTTGGCTAACGGCGCCTACAGGCACTAACACCACTGCAGCAACAGTCATCCCGAGAGCAACCGTAATACCGCCTGATGTCTGCTTACCAGTACGGGTGCCAAATAAAATGTATCCAGCCCAACATGCTCCCGCCCCCAACGCCATTAATGCACCAACTAAATCGAGGCCTTGTGTACTAGACAAGCTTGGCATAAGAAGCAAAATACCCGCTATCGCACAGGCAACCCAAAACAAATCGCTTTTACGCTTTGAGCCAAATAATGCCACGGCTAAAGGGCCGGTAAATTCTAGGGCGACGGCAATCCCTAAGGGGATACGTTCAATGGCTAAATAAAACAGGATATTCATCCCACCTAAACACAAACCATAAATAATAATACTCTGCCAATCTCGGCCTTGGGGTAAGGCTCTCCATGGACGAAACACCAACCAAAGTACGGCCGCGGCAAAACCTAAACGTAATGCTGTAGTGCCTTCCGGCCCAACCAAGGGAAAAAGTTGCTTTGCTAAAGAAGCACCTGATTGAATGGTCACCATTGCCAGCAAAACACTACCGACAGCGGTCAGAAGTACACGATTGATTTGCATCTAGAATATATCCAAAAAAAGAAAAACCTCAGAGTCGGCATTCTACCTGAGGCAAGTCAAACACGGCAGCACTTATTACCATCATGCGCAGAAGTCATACCATTGAGTAAATTGCGCCAGCCTCTAATTTACCTAGGCATTTTCATAATGGTTTTTGATAAGTTAATTGACCTAATTACCCACATTTAGTACGTGCATTAGTAACATGGCATATTAAGTAGGTTCACGCCGACTTAATAAATGCAGCCCACAGCTGCTTGTTTATTTGTTTCATTGTGGCTGCAAAAATTTAATAAATTCGATCTTACTCTCGGCAATTGATCCGTTATTCTCATAACCACAGATTTGATAGCCGCTCGCGATAAGCATCTGCAACATGGCCGGAAACTGGTTCATGGATTTAACCTTAATAGAATTAAAACCATTCTCAATAGCCCATGACTCTTGAAGTAGGCGTAATTGAGAGGCCACTTTCATTTGGCGATGTTCAGGAATTACACCACCTAACCAACTGTAAAACTGACCATCAGGTAGCTCATAACCTACTTTAAAGCCGACAGGCTTGGCCTCATATCGAGCAACGAGAATTAAATAGTTTCTCCCAGCCAATCTGTTGCCAATAGAGTCTGCACATATGACATTTTCAAACTCTGGTGTTAATGCTAAGACATCCAAAACATCTGATACCGTTCCTGAACCAAATTGGTATTTCATAAGTCCACCATGTGTGCATTGTTTTTAACGTTTAGGTTAAACCATGTCATCCACTTAAGAGCTAAACTTACCATGGATAATAAAGTTTAAAAGCGTATTACAGTCAATCAACCAATTAGCTAAAAATCCAATCATGCAATAATCTACCCGGCATAAAAGCAAAGGTACCCGCGACAATGAGGCCACCACAATACAAAATAATCATGCTTCGTTTGTGTCCTCGCACATTGCCTTTTTTAATATAAAAATAGCCAGCTGGAACCGCGTAAAGCGTTAGAAGACTTAACAAATGAATATAGCCAAAGTGATTCAAAAAACTTGCCCCAAGTTGAGCAGGCATAAACAATGACACAATGGCGGTAAACAACATCAGCACCATATAAATTTTGCCTAGTGCTTTGTGTTTAGCTGTACCTTTTCGAACAACAAGCAAATAACTGCCAATGAAAAATGCTGGAACGACTGTAACTAAATGCAGATAAGATAAGTGACTGTAATCCATTTATTTTTTATTCCCTGATAACGACATTGATACTTGCAGAATTATTTAGCACTACGAAGTGGCACTGTGATCATGGCGAAGTTAACATTAATCCCAACATACCAAGGCAAAATCCAAACACAGCCCCCATTGGCGGTGCCCAACGTTTTTCTAATTTTACCTGAGGAGCCAAATCTTGAAATATGGAGTAAAGAATACCGCCCGATGCGAAAAGCATCACTGCAGCAATAATTTCTGGGGACTCTGATAACCACAAATAACCACACATTGCAGCGATAGGGCCTAACACTGCCATCAGACAAAACATGATAATAATTTTTTGGGGCTTATACGCAGAAGAGGCATTTAATTCTCGGTAGGCATTAAAACCTTCCGGCACATTTTGTAACGCGATTAACGCCGCCAGTAAAAATGCATTGTTACTTCCGGTCGCGAAAGCCGCACCTAGCGCGATTGACTCAGGAATAAAATCTGACAGCATTGCAGCAAGTTGAGTGGCAGGGGTATCTATTTTATTAAGGTAAATATCAAGGGCCATGAAGCTAAGCCCACCGACCATAAACCAAATACATGCAGCTAATGGATTAAGATGTGCAATCCCTTCTGGCACCAACACCAAAGCAACAGCAGACAATAATGCCCCACCTCCAAATGCCATGACACTGTGTCTGAATTCCTGTTCAATCCACTCATTACCCACTTTTTCAAAACGGGCAATGATAGCGCCTAAAGGCATAGCCAAACCAGCAAGCAATGTTGATGCTATAACGGTTAGCAGCAAAGACATGATTTAATCCTTTAAAGGGTATAACGCTGTTGTAACCAGCCATAACAGGTCATCAGCATGAAATAATGAAACTATTTCTGGTGATGTCGAACCTAATGAACATCGTATTAACTTTGGTCATATGTTTATTACGGCTCAATAGCCTGATGAAATGCTTTTATAAAAACATCATAATTTTCAAACTGGGGCATATGACCCAATCCATCCAACTCAATCAGTACTGAACCTTTAATCAATTTCTGAGTATTAACACCTAAATTTTTATAATCACCTAAGGTTCTGGTCACGCCTTCTTTTAACCAACCTTTACCAGGGCCAGTTTTATCTCTAGTACCAATAATAAGTACGGTTTTATTGGTGATCTGCGAAAATCTATCTACTATATTCTCTGAGAAAATAGGACCATAAGTTAACGCGTTATTCCAAGCAATAACTTGCCAGTCATCCCCAGCAAGCATCCCTTTCACAGGCACTAACAGTTGCTCGTATTCGCTGGACCATTTGCCGTCATAGTAGTTTGCTTTTTGATAATCCCTTGCTTTATCGAGTGTTTTAGCAAGTTCATTTTTATAGAAGAAATTAACGTCTTTGAATTCAACATATTTGCTGTAATCCTCCAAACCAATGGGATTAATTAGAATCAATTTATTAACCGCACTAGAATAATTAGCCGCAAATGTGGTTGCTAGCATCCCGCCCATTGAATGACCAACCAGATCAAATTTTTTGATGTGTAAGCTATCCAATAACAACTTAGTATTGAGCGCTAGCTGCCCAAAGCTGTATTGGTAAAAATCGGGTTTTGAAGACTTACCAAAGCCAATTTGGTCCGGAATGATGACTCGGTAATTGTTCTTAAGTAAATCCTTAGCAACCCTTTCCCAATAATAGCCGGAGAAATTTTTACCGTGCAACAACACGATGACTTTGCCTGCGTTTTTATCGCCAATATCCATATAACGCATTTTTAAATCTTTATTTTGCGAGTTAACATTAAATGTCTTAACATCAAAGGGATAATCAAACCCATCTAACTCTTTATTATACTTAACCGGATTTGCAGCAAATGCCTGTGATACCACCGCGAATAGAGTTACTAGTACCAAACAAAATTTCTTCATATCACTCTCGTTCAAATAAATTATACATCAACAACAAACTGCACCATGACAGCCATTTTGATTTAAAACAACATCTATTTTTTCAACAGGATACCTACATTTCTTGTCGAACTTGGCCATAAGCCAACATCGCAAACAGTCCTGTCCCGCCAATGATGTTACCCATTAGCATGGGGCCAATATGATGTGACAACGCAGTGAAAAAATTCATTTCCCCATTTAGCACTAGGCTAAATATCTCATTAGATCCGGCAATAACATGGGTAAACTCACCAGCAGCAATAAGCCATGTAAACATAATTATGACCAACACTTCAGATCCTTTCGCCGAAGGCAGCATCCACACCAATGCGGCAATAAAAAAGCCCGCTGGAATGCCACGCATTAATGTCTCTGAAGGCGTCAACTCTGCAACATGGCGAGATATCTGGAGGATAGCGGTGAGGATGTCTTCTGTCAGTATGTTGCCGTGCACGACAATTGCCGCCGTCAAAAACGTACCAACAAAATTTGCTACTAACACAATCCCCCATAAACGAGCGGTGCAAAAAAGACGGCGTTGTGTGGTGTTGGCGAGTAGCGGCAGCACCACGGTTATGGTGTTCTCGGTAAAAAGTTGCAGTCTTGCTAGAATGACCAATACAAAACCGAAAGTGTAACCAAGACTTTCGATAATAGATAAATAAGGGTGATCGGAACCTATGTTGCTACGGATAATACCTTCAGCTAAAACAGACGAGGAAATGCCGATACCAGCCGCGATTCCGGACCACCACAACGACATCAAGGGCCGCTCTAGTTCTTCTTGACCTTCACGCAAAATAATAGAATAAACCGTAAGCGATGAAAGACTGCCATGTTCAACCACAGCTTCACGTTCAGAGCCTGTCAGCGATATTTCTGGTTGCGTCGGCTCACTCTCGCGCACTTCACGCTTGCTAACCTTGTCGCCAGACTTTATATCACTGCTTATTGTCGACTTGGTATTTTCGGCCTGATCAGATCCTGGCTGTGTCATATTGATATCCTTTTCTGGCTTAAATCTAGCTTGATGTTCTATTTAAGTGCATAAAGAATATATGCTTTATATCACCAATTCAACAAACACTAATATCCCGAACAATGGTTATTTACTGCCCTTTCTAGGTAATGAATGATATGCGCTTTTTATTGTCTCATACCCATATATACGCTCTAATTTTCGCACAATAAAATGACCTCTCGCCATATCTTGAAAGTGATCAATAAACAATGTATTGATTATGGCACCACCTGCGGCACCGATAGCAGGTACCGCTTGGGCTGCTGCTTTTTGAGTAACTTGAACCCCAAACTTTTCAGCTATTTTAGTAATAAGTTTGACTAACATAGGCGCTGCTTCATCGGTAATACCTTTTTTAACCATAAACTCAGCAGCTTCTGATACCGATTTTGCTAGGGCGGCTCTTACTGCAAAATATCCGGATTCACTACCATCATCTAAATCACTTTCGCCCCCCAGCGCGAACACCTCCAAACAAGCCATTTTTGTTTCCAGAGTGGTAATCAATTCACCTTCACTACGAGCAATATCAGCGATAGATCGCAGCATGATTGATGTTGAAATAGGAAGCTCAACAGCTATCGCAGCTAATCCAAAGAAACCACCCACACCACCACTCGCAGCAACGCCTAATTTATGCCAAAGATTGGACGATTCTTCTCCGGGAATATCTTTCATGGTAAATATTGCCGCTTCAGATGCTTTAATTAACGACTTCTCTGTCACTTTAGCGATATTTTTATTCCAGTTATCAGGTAGTAACGCTAACCCTTTTTCAATAGGAGTACCGATTAAATTGGTTATTTTTACCGCCAGACCAGGATTTTCTAATAGCGATTTGGCAACTAAAAGCTCTTTTGTATGTGATTCTGAAATATTCAAATAACCCCCTTAGTTGTTAAGTAAAATAATCCTGCAGTTATGTACTGCACTTTAAAAAATATTGAGAACCAATTTGAAGTAAAAGGCCATTGGATGCAAATCAACTTAAAGCACTTATTGAACAATACTCCCTCAACGACATTCGATTCAAAATAGCGAATACGGCTTTATGACTTAAGCGGATCTCAAGTTAACTCAGCAAAAATGACGTTGTGGGCTGCTGAATGATGGGGAAATGTAGTTGAGAGCTATTTATCTACTGGGGGTAGATAATCGCGACCATCTTTAGGCAAATTACTCACGCCTTCAGTGGTGTCATTTAGTGCGCTGCCATAATTATCACGGCAGTAAACACAAGGACTCATTTTATTCACAAAACGGCCTTTTTTAGTATATTTCCTCAAATAGGCATGTGAAATATCTACATTACCTCGATGTAATTCAATCACACCAATAGCATCGGCCACTTTTTGTCTCAAATCACTTACCGCGGCATCTTCAGCACACATGTTGTCGTTGGCACGACCCCAGCCGATGACTTCTTTGCTTAAATCGCAGTGTAGATATCTAGCCGCGACCCAAGGACCACCATGGTGACCTGTTGGTTTACCATCAGGGAAATTTGAGGGCCTATTTGCCAACTCGTATGCAATACGCTCAAGCTTATCTATAGGGGCTCTCTCACAGAGTGTGTCATGAAATGCTGGGCGTGCTGTGGTGACAAAATAATTATGATTATGGCTTATTTTTAAGTCGCGGCAATGGGCTGAACCTTCAACTTTATTTATGCTTTCTATTTTAGCGATAGCATCACTGCAAGCTAATATTTGGTCACCCACATTCAGCTCTACAGCCTTTATCCATTCCTTTGTAATAAGGTAAAAACGGTGTTCCTCGACAACAAGCATCGACGTTTCTAATTCACCTATAGAATATTCAATCTCGATCATATCTTTAGCAACACTTCCGAATAGTTGTTTAATTGGGTTAATTTCACGACTCACAAAATTAATTTTAAACAATGGCTTGCTAGAAACCGGCCTCTTATAAAAGCTCAACTAAAGAAAGCAAAACCAAACTGTATGCTAAACGTTAGTCTGTAAAATCCACAGATATAGCCACTTGGTTATCACGCTAAAATTCTGTTATATGCCAGGTCAACAAGCCATATAACACCATAACAAAGTGCTAGCGGACGACTTCGATATTAACGTTAATTACCCCTGTAGATATATTGCCAATACTGCTAAAGGCAGACTTTGAAAGATCAATGATGCGTCCTTTAACAAACGGACCACGATCATTAATTTTAACGATAACACTCTTACCATTGTTGGTATTGGTCACTTTTACATTAGAGCCAAATGGTAGCGTTTTATGAGCAGCAGTTTTTTGATTATGCTGATAGATATCACCGCTTGCAGTCTTGTTGTTTTGATGTCTATCACTATAGTACGAGGCTTGGCCTGACTCAGTGAAACCGATCCTATCTCCACCAGCACCAGATTGGATCGTTGAACAACCTGCCAATATAAAGGCAAAGAGTAAAAGTTGAATATTTCGAGAAATGGCTACCATTGTTTGTCTTTTTGTTTTGTCACATAACAAGCCTATAGAGCGACTCGTTTTCTAGTGATTTAATAATATCCTGCACACTAACTGAGTTTGAACAGTGATTCAAATTAAACCGCCATCATCTACTGCAATCAATTCAACTCATTACCTGCATCCTAAAACTTATTAATGTTTCTGCAGCAATAAAAAACACCTTGTTAGTTACCCAACAAGGTGTTTTATCTCTGCCATCAACCTGGTGCATTAACACCAGAAAGCAGGGTTACTCTTTGTATTTTAAGCTGCCATCGGCTTTGATTTCGTCGTACCACACATTATGGTGCTGCGAAGCCCAGTTTTCGTCACAATAGCCAGATACCATACACTCCATACCGCCTTCACTGAGTACGGTCGCCATCCAAATATGTACGATGGTAAATGCGATTAGAATCGTCGCACTTAAGCCATGTACAAGTAAGGCGAGCATTGACAGTTCGCGCGGTAAATCCAGTGTTGGAAACACTAACATTATGCCTGTTATGCTGATGCTTAGACCAAAAATAGCTAAGGTCCAAAACCACATTTTTTCACCCGCGTTAGCAAATCCACTGTCTGGATGCTTGCCTTTAAACGGACCAAAATTAATGTAGCCACCTACCACTAAAAACCATTTCAAGTCATACATTTTGAAGGTTTGTAGTGGCATCCATTTGATAACACACAACAGCCAAGACACCATAAAAATAGGGCTAGACCAGTCATGGGCAAACTTGCTAAAGGCGATGATCCCAGCCCAAATACCGTCACCGACATAAGGGGCTAAGAAATGGCGTCCGAGCATAATGACTATACCGGTTAACATCATGGTTAGGCATGAAATTGCCATAATCCAATGTAACCAGAGATCACTTTTACTCCAACGAAGTACCATTTTACCCGAAAAGCCTTTACTCAGTTTTGATGGACCATTAACTAAGTAAAAAACTAAAAAGGCCGCAAAAACACCGACAACGGCTAAGCCTAGTGCGGGTTTTAAGTAGGTATTTCGCAACACCTTGCCTTCATTACCAGCTACATTTATTAGAACATCAGCATCGAGGCCTTTGTCTGTACTGTATCCAGGTTCGCCGGCTTTTACTGCGCGCCAGAGATCTGCATCACTGGTTTTAGACTTTGCTTGCTGCTGACTTGATTGTTCATCGGCGGCATACACCGGCGATGTAACCAACCCCAATCCCATACACAGAACCAACAGAGCAAACATCCTGCGCAGTGATTTGTTTAACGTTAAAGTTAACATTGTCACTCCTTATATGACTGCGAAAATTATCGCAGCCATTGCTCTGGGTTAAATCATTTCGCCTGTTTTAGGATTGTAGCCCCAAATCACATTTGGATTACCGCGTGCAGCCATACGTTGACGGTAAATGTCAGACACTATGCCTGCATCACCAGCCAACAATGCTTTGGTTGAACAAAGTTCAGCACACATTGGTAATTTGCCTTCTGCAATACGGTTTGAACCGTATTTTAGACGCTCGGCTTCTGAATGATCTTCTTCTGGGCCACCAGCACAGAAAGTACACTTATCCATTTTGCCACGGCTACCAAATGCAGTCTTTTTAGGGAACTGCGGTGCACCAAATGGGCAAGCATAGAAGCAATAGCCACAACCGATACAGGTATCTTTGTTATGTAGCACAATGCCGTCTTCGGTACGGTAGAAACAGTCGGCCGGACATACAGCCATACATGGTGCATCGGTACAATGCATACATGCTACTGAGATTGACGCTTCTCCTGGTTCACCATCATTAAGCGTTACCACGCGGCGACGCTGAATACCCCACTCTAAAGCAGAGTCGTTTTCGTTTTTACATGCTGTGACGCAACCGTTACACTCGATGCAGCGTTTGGTGTCACACAGAAATTTCATGACTGCCATAATGGCTTATCTCCTCATCAAGTGTTTAGGCTTTGCTTATTTGACACAAGCTAGACTTGGTCTCTTGCATTTGCGTTACGACATCATAACCATAGGTCATTACGGTATTGGCAGATTCGCCAATCACATAAGGAACGGTTCCTTCAGGGTAGTTTTTGGCTAAACTCTTGCCTTCAAATACGCCTGCAAAGTGGTATGGCATAAAACATTCACCTGCAATAACACGTGGTGTCACCATTGCCTTAACGGTAATTTTTGCACCTTCTGGACTGTGAACAAATACGTCATCGCCATCACGTAAACCGCGATCTGCAGCATCTGCTGGGTTGATCTCGATAAACATTTCTTGCTGTAGTTCTGCAAGCCATGGGTTTGAACGGGTTTCTTCACCACCACCTTCGTATTCAACCAAACGTCCGGTTGTTACTGCAAGTGGGTAGTCGGTAGCAAAATCCTTGTCTTGAATGGTTTTATAAAGCGTTGGTAGACGAGCCACCATACGGTCTTCATAAGTAGGGTATTTAGCCACTAGGTCACGACGAGGGGTGTATAACGGTTCACGATGTAATGGAATATCGTCAGGGAAGTTCCACACGATACAACGCGCTTTTGCGTTACCGTAAGGCATACAACCATGCTTAATTGCCACACGCTGAATACCGCCAGAGATATCAGTTTTCCAGTTTTTACCTTCAGCTTTGACTTTTTCTTCTGCTGTTAGGTCATCCCACCAACCAAGCTGTTTTAGCATGTCGGCTGTAAACTCTGGGTAACCATCTTGAATTTCAGAGCCTTTTGAGAAAGAACCTTCAGCAAGAATGTTATTGCCGTTATGTTCAACACCATAACGTGCACGGAAGTTACCACCACCGTCTTTAACTTCACGTCCGGTGCGGTACAAGATTTGAGAACCAGGGTGTTTCTGCTCTGGTGTACCCCAACATGGCCAAGGTAAACCATAGGTTTCGCCTTTAGCTGGGCCGCCGGGTGCTTCAAGTGAGTTAACGTCGAATGTGCCCCAGTTTTCTTGGTGCATTTTCAAACGTTCAGGGCTTTGGCCTGTATAACCAATAGTCCACATACCGGTGTTAAATTCACGTGTAATGTCTTCCACTAATGGCTCATCGCCATTAACCTTGATGTGCTTACAGAATTGGTCCGCAACGCCCCATTTTTTGGCCAGTTTATACATGATAGTGTGATCAGGTAATGACTCAAATAATGGTTCGATAACTTGCGTACGCCACTGCAGTGAACGGTTTGAAGCAGACACTGAACCATAAGTTTCAAACTGAGTTGCCGCGGGTAATAAATACACTCCATCTTGGCGTTCGTGCATAACACCCGCCATGGTTGGGAATGGATCAACGACCACAATGGTATCCATTTTATTCAGTGCTTCACGTACTTCGCGACCACGAGTTTCGGTGTTAACAGACTGACCCCAAAAGAATCCCAGACGAATATTGTCTTTTTGGGCAATTTTGGTTTTGTCTTCTAACACACCATCGTGCCAACGCGAACAAGGAATACCTGCAGATGTTTGTGGTGATTGACCTAAGTATTCACCTTGATCAAAACGTTCGGTGATCCACTTTGGTTCAAGGTCCCACACATTGGCCCAATGGTCCCATGCGCCTGAGGTTAAGCCGTAATAACCAGGTAAGTTATCAAATAACAAACCAAAGTCAGTCGCACCCTGTACGTTATCGTGACCACGGAAAATGTTAGTTCCGCCGCCTTCTATACCCATGTTGCCAAGGGCAAGCTGTAAAATACAGTAAGCACGAGTGTTAGCATTACCAATGTGATGCTGAGTACCACCCATACACCAAACGATAGTGCCAGGCTTAGTTTCTGCCATCATTTTCGCAACACGGTACATTTGTGCTTTTGGCACACCGGCAATATGCTCGACTTCTTCTGGAGTGTATTTTTTCACTTCTTCTCGGATACGTTCCATGCCGTATACTCGTTGAGAAATGAATGAATCATCTTGCCAGCCGTTTTCGAAAATGTGCCATAACAGACCATAAATAAATGGAATGTCAGTACCTGGACGAATATGGACATATTCATCAGACTTAGCCGCTGTACGGGTAAAACGTGGATCGACTACGATGATTTTGGCACCGCGTTCTTTACCAATCAAAATGTGTTGCATCGCCACTGGGTGAGCTTCACATGGGTTAGACCCAATAAACATCATGCATTTTGAATTGCGGATGTCGTTAAACGAGTTAGTTTGCGCACCGTAGCCCCAAGTGTTTGCAACACCGGCTACCGTGGTAGAGTGACAAATACGAGCAGAGTGATCGACGTTGTTAGTGCCCCACATTGCTGCTAATTTGCGATACATATAAGCTTGTTCGTTCGAAAATTTAGCACTACCCATAAAGTAAACTGAATCAGGACCAGACTCTTGACGAATCGACTCCATTTTGTCGCCTACTTCATTGATGGCTTGATCCCATGATAGACGCTTCCATTTACCACCTTCTAGCTTCATTGGGTATTTTAAGCGTTTTTCACCATGACCATGCTCACGTAATGCTGCGCCTTTAGCACAATGTCCACCTTGGTTAAATGGATGATCGAACGCAGGCTCTTGCCCTGTCCACACACCATTTTGAACTTCAGCATAAACACCACAACCTACTGAACAATGTGAACAAATCGTCCGTTTTATTTCTGTAGGTGCGTTGTGCGGTACATCTTTAGCTTCAGCTTTACGCATCATACCTGCGCCAAGCATTGAAGCCGCTGCAATACCACCCGTCGCCAAACTGGCAGACTTGAGGAATTGACGTCGGTTAAGACCTAGGCCTGACTTTTCAGCTTTGGTGGCCGTGTCTGTTTTGCGGGTTAATCGCATCACACACTCTCCTTTGTTATTTGCTTAACGAAGCATAGTAATTGCGAATATGCTCAGTTTCGCGATAGTTATTGCCCGTAGGCTCTTCTGTAGACGGTTTAGTGACTTGAGCAAGTGCGGGTGCACTGACACTGGCCACAGCACCTGCCGCACTGCCGAGCGCTAATGCTTTGAGCATTTGACGACGACCCATGTCGGAAGCTTGCTTTTTCATATGGTCTCCTTGTTAAAATAAAGATGGGGCTAAATAAGCCGTCATCCAGTTTAGTTAATTTGTACAACCTCTTCTTCAAGCGGATCTAAGTCAGCACTACCTGGACAATTCACCGGAATATCCAAACTCAGTTGTTCAAATTCATTGGCTTCAGCGGTAAAAAACGCTTTAGCTAATTGCGCGACGTTTAGGTAAAAATTAGCACTAGGTGTTTTAGCCAAATTATCGCAAAAACGTATAATCCAACTGCCAATATGACGTTGATAAAACGCTAACTGACGGTAACCTGGCGCTTCTAAAATTAAACAGCCCATGACTTCGCATAATGCAGCAACATGGTCTTCTGGTTCTTTAACATTCTCTTCACGTTCAAAGCCTAGTAACATCAAGTCACTCCGCAATGCAGCTAAGGGTTTATCCATTAAAGAGCCAGTCATAAACCAGCTGCCATAAGGCATAATCTCACCACTGCCTACGCCTAAGAAAATGGCAAAGTATTCATCTTCTAGGGTGTTGGTATCACTATTTTCTGCCGCAAGTTTTAACGCATTCCATGCTTGACTCATGGTATTGCCATCCTCGGCCTCTACCTCTAAACCAGCTAAAAACTGTAATAACTCAGTATTGGGTTGGCGACGAAATAACGCAGCCAGCAACTGATATATATCGGCTCTTAACTGATCATTCTCACTTACTTGTCTTCCTGTTTCTGTCATAGGAGATCTCTTATTGCAATTGCTTTTCTGGATCGTCAAGGATGTCTTCAAACATGTCTTTTACACGGCAATCGCCACACATTTTCAAACGTTCAATATTGGCGCTAAACGCACTATGCTCACCTACCATCTCAATTATTTTTTTCACCATAGATTGGGTGGCAAATTCACTACCACATCGAATACATTCAAACGGAGGCTCATGTTTTAATACTTGAACTTGTTGTCTTGCAGACTGATTGAAGTTGATTTGAGGTAGTAAACTAATGACGTTTTCGGGACAGGCCGCTTCACATAAACCGCATTGGACGCAATCTTGCTCAACAAACTTAAGAGCAGGAGCGTCGCCGCCATCCTTTAACGCTTGGGTTGGACACGTTGCCACACACGACAAGCATAATGTGCACTTTTCACTGTTGATGCTAACCATACCGTAAGGAATATTCGCCATGGTTAACACGTCATCGACACCTGCAGCTTGACTGTTAAGGTGGTCAATCGCTTGGAACATAATACTGCGTTTTACATTGGTATTAGGTTCGATAGCGCTCAAGGTTATCGGCATTATCACTGGCCAAGCTAAGCTAACGGCTAGCGCGTCATCTAACTGGGTTAACTCTGACGGGGTAATTAAACGAATCCGTTGTGGCTGCCCCATTTGGTCGAGTATGCGATTTGCTAATGTAGACTCACCTTTAAGCATTTGCAGTAATGTTGGTGCTGTGGCCGGTGTGTGTAAAATTAAAATTTCGCGTGCACCATTGGCTAATGCAGCCAACCAATGATCGATACTTGCTACAGTGATTTCTTCCATTGCAACAGGTAACACGTCACCGCTTAACTGCTCGTTAATCCATTCTGCACCAGCTTCATTGTCATGAAATAATATTACTGGGGCAGTTTGCGCTTCTTGGCGATAACGACTAATTAACTTTTCGAGGTAAGTATGCAGTGAGGCTGGGGTTGGTAAATCATAGCTTAGCGCCCCAGTTGGGCATGCATTAGTACAGCTGCCTGCGCCATGACAAAGATAAGGGTCAATTTCAATTTTATGTGCAACGCTACTAATAGCATCAGCAGGGCAAAAGTTTAAACAACGATTACAACCATTTAAGCCGTGCTTATCATGGGCACAAATATCGCTGTTAACTCGGACATAACGCGGTTTATCAAACTCACCAATTAACTCTGGAATACTGGCAATCGCATCGGCAAGTAAATCGCTGTCTTGGCCGACATAAAAGTAACCAGGAGGAAGCATTTCAAGGTTAATGCATGGGCTGTGGCTTAAATCGAGCACAATATCAAAGTGCGCTTGACGAATGGCGACAACGCTTAGTTCGCTAATACCGCTTTCACCTTCAACTTTGACCTGAAACTGGCCTAAAAAACCTTTTACGCTGGCCAATTTATTGTAATAACTTTCGACATCAGTGGCTGCATTCATCACCGCTTCAAGGTGAGTTTCATCTTGGTTAGTGATAGCCTCATTGGCTAAAATGACTCGGCTTGCCATTGTGGACAATTTGTCCGCAGCTAAACGCGCGAGATCTTCAGGCCCAATAATAAGCACATGCCCCTGGGTGGTATAGCTAACAGTGGGCGGAATTAAATTTTGCAAAATCTGCGTATTCGCCATCACCTGTTGTCGTGCTTGTTTCAGCTGTGGCTGGTTTTTTCTTATACTCATTGCGTTCCCAATTATCGGTTTTTATACCTCATTAACAGTGATAGCTCATTTCACTGTTCACGCTTATTGCACGTCATTAATTGACATTCACTTGTTCTAAATCTGTAACTAACGACTTTTATTTGTGTCACATTCATCTGGTGACGGTACCGTTATTACGCTTTCGCCTCATCACTGGCGACAGCTTGCTTTAGCAGATCATCATTCTGGTAAAGCGGTTGTTCTGGTTGCGATAACGCCGCAGTTGTTGTTGCATCATTATCGGCTAAATCGATTGAGTCCTCTTCGGCTATCGAGTCGGTTTGTTCGGCTAATTCGTTTGAGACTAATTCAGCTTGATCGGCTATGTCAGTTGGCGCTAAGTCCGCGTCTAATTCTGGCTCAGGCTTTTCTTTTTCAATGACATATCTAAACACTTTACTGGCCAACTCGGCGGATACATCCGCTGACAATAGCGGTTGATTGGTATAATCCAGCGCATATTCAAGTAACCCATCGATATGACCATATTGCGGCTGTTTCCATAATGCTCGTAGCGCAGCAGCTTTAGTGGTTGGATCGACACTTTTGGCCATAAAGCGGGCAAAACTGCCGCCAACTTCAATCGTGTTTGGGTCTGGTAATGCTTCTGGCTCTGCCACCTCATCCGCATCAATTTCGCTAACGTCTTGAGGTGATTCAGCCGTAAGTATGTTGTAGTCATCGGGCTTTTCTTGTGCCTGCTGCAATAACTCTTCTTGCTGAGCCTCTTCAGCAACCCGCTGACGCCTAATTTCCCAACGGTTAAGAAGACCTTCTGCTTTATCGCTCATTGCATATTTCCTGAGCGATTCGCGCTCGGCCCTTCATTTTTACGGCGGTTAACATGCTTGCGTCTATGAGCGCTGATTTCCACTTCGCCGTGACGAGTGATGAATGCCTCTATCCAACAGGCAACGGCGCTAGGCATTGGAATATTGAGCACTGGTGTATCTGACTCTAAGCAACCGGCACTCACGTGTTGGTCGGCAGAGATCATCGCAGGCACCCATGTGCCATCAATCAATTCGTCGCACACAATGAAGAGTGTTGCATTATCCATATCGAGATTGATGCGATAACTACCACGTTGATCTTTGTACAATTCCAGTGGCACCAAAACAGAATTGTCTGGTTGCTGCTCTGTTGCTGGAACCATTTGATCCAGCTCCCAGCGAACAGATGTCCAGCGCCCAACTTGGGTTTGAACCTTTTTCAATGAAACGTACATTGGCCAAATCGTGTCGGTGTGTTGCATGGTAATGCTTACCTCTGACATGAATATGTGTATTGAAATACACTTGATTGATTTGTTTATATCTAAATAGGAGCAAAAATGGTGCCAACTAAAAAGTAAAATTAACTTTGAACTAGATCCCGAAATCCCTCCTAAGAATAGGACAATATGTCCACAGTGCAATTTTAGGTGGGACATTAATACGCGCCAAATACATTGAATTTGTGAAGATTTGCGCCAGATCACGCTTAGACAAGTTGTTTTCAGTTTAGGGAATAATAATTGCTATGATCATCAAGTGTTGAAGCAGGCAAACTCTGCCTATTCTTTCAATCTATGAATGACCCACTAAGAGGCTATCTCGCTTATGACTCAATCTGTTTCAGCCACATCTTTGCAGCGCAATGCAATAAAATTTGTTAAAACCAACACTCAGGTTCCGCTCACCATTGCAGTTAAAGCCATCAACGAACAAGGCCAGGTCGTCGATAAATTTGTCGCCTGCGAACGACCATTAACCGTGTATTTAAATTGGCGCCCTATCGTAACCTTAATGACATTGGGGGCTAAACCAGAGTCACTCACTATTGGCTACTTAAAAAACCAGGGGTTTATTAGCGAGTTAAGTCTATTAGAGTCGGTTATCGTTGATTGGGAAGTCAGTTCTGCGGCGGTGATTACCCAAGAGGTTTCTGAAGATATTGAGCAGAAATTGTCTGAAAAAACGGTGACGTCAGGTTGTGGCCAAGGCACTGTTTACGGTGGATTTTTACAAGGCTTAGATGAGATTGATTTACCTACTCCATCACTCAAACAATCGACTATTTATGCCTTACTCGGCAATATCAATGCTTACAATGAAACCTATAAAAATGCCGGCGCTGTGCATGGTTGCGGAATATGCCAAGACGAACAAATTTTAGCATTTGTTGAAGATGTTGGCCGCCACAATGCCGTTGATACGTTGGCGGGAGATATGTGGTTAGATCAGCAATCGGGACACGATAAGATTTTCTACACCACAGGTAGATTAACGTCAGAAATGGTTATCAAAGTCGCTAAAATGGGCATACCTGTATTGTTGTCACGCAGTGGAGTTACCCAAATGGGCTTAGATTTGGCCATGCAGATGGGTATTACCTTAATAGCTCGTGCTAAAGGGCGACATTTTTTGGTATATCACGGCAGTGAAACAATTGAGTTTGATGCCACTAAAGATTAAGGACGTAATGTGGCCCATTGTTGGTGTATTGCTGGGGTTAAAAAACTCCACGCTAAAATACGGGTCGCTTTATTACCTTGTGTCATCTCGATGGTTTTGACTTCCACAGCATTAAGCTGTTTAAGTAGTTGATAACAAGGTTTGAGATTGTCCGACTTTGACACGAGTGACGTAAACCATAGCACTTGGTTGGCATAATCATGGCTTTGCTTGATCATGTTGGCTAAGAATTTTTGCTCACCACCATCACACCATAACTCGGCTTTTTGACCGCCGAAATTAAGCGTCGGTTTAGCCTGACTAACTGCTAACTTACGCGATTGTTGACCATGTTTTTGTTGCTGGCTTTTGGCTAAATTTTTGACTTTCCGTAATGAACCTTCGGAAGCTTCAGCGAGTGAACTATGAAACGGTGGATTACACAAGGTGACATCAAACCGTTCATCTGCAGCGATGATATTCTTAAATATATGCTCAGGTTGCGGCTGTAATCTTAACTGTAAATGAGTGGTAATTTGGGAATTTTGCTGGGCAATTTTAGCAACATTATCGATTGAGACTGGATCAATATCGGACGCCACAAATTGCCAACCGTAGGTTTGAATACCCAGCAATGGATAAATTCCATTGGCACCAGTGCCGATATCTAACCCTCGAATACTTGCCCCTTTGACTACTTTACCTTTAACCGCTAATAAATCAGCAATGTAATGCAAATAGTCCACACGCCCAGGGACTGGCGGGCATAAATATCCTTCAGGAATATCCCAACCATTAATGTGGTATTCGCTCAGCAATAATGCTGCATTAAGGCTTTTTACCGCTTTAGGGTCAGCAAAATCAATAGAAGGATTACCATAAGGATTTGGACGCACAAAAGCGGCTAGCGCTGGCATAACAATAATCAATGTAGCAAAGTCATAACCCTGTAGATGGGCATTACGCGGATGTAATGCTTTCGATAACAGAGGCTTATTGGGCTTTACTGAAACAGGATTAACCTTGGCCGCTGATCGGCTTGGTGAGCGCTTAGCACTACTATGCTTGGCTCGCATCGGAGGCGTTGTTGACCGAGTCATTAATCGTATAAATATTTAGTAAATAATAAGTTCACCACAATAGAGCGACCGACTTCTTGCTCCATAAGGCGGTTGACCGTCTCATAGCATTCGCGGCGGATCTCTTCACGCCCTGATAAGGATTTAACCTTTTCTTCTGACTGATTACCCAAAATTTCAACAATGGCCGAGCGTAACAAAGGATCGTGATGTTCTAAGCTCATTAAATCGTTCGGATCTTTTACCATCAATTCGACACTGATTTTAACAAAGCCTAACTTTTTACGGTTAGAAATATAGTTAGTTACAATATCAGGCTCAAAACCGTAATAAGCATAATCTTCGACCGCTGGTTCATCTGCAGCATGGACATTAAATGCGAAACAACACAGCATAACTAACGTTGAAACCAATTTCTTCATAGTGAGAGACACCCTTTTAATGTGGAACGTTAATTAAATAAGCCATCGTGCCCACTCCCTAAGAGTGTTTGCTCATCTTTGACATGATAGACTACTGCCGTTGAGATATATTGTAACGAGTTTTAGATGAACGTGACCAGTATTAGCTTTCCTTATGGTGAATCAATTCATTGGTTTTCGCCACAAAAGATCGATTCATTGCCTCATAGCCAACTTAAAGAGTGGCTATTAGCAACCGGAAGTTTGACCCAACGCCTCAAGACACACTGCAAACACTTTGAAGTAAAAGTGTTAGGCGAGCATTTACTTGAGCCTCTGGCGGATGAATTTCCTGCTCAAACTAACCCCGTTTGGGTCCGCGAAGTATTATTGTGTCTTGACGGTACCCCGTGGGTATTTGCCCGCACACTGATCCCACAAAATATTTTAGGCTCTCACCCCCTTAACGATCAAAGTACTGATGATAAACAGAATTGTAATCAGCAAAATGACTTTACTCGCCTTGGCACTCGGCCTTTAGGTGAATTATTGTTTAGTAGCCCAGACATTACTCCCGGCAATATTGAAGTCGCTCAGTTTGAAACCTGTGGCCGTTTAGCTGCCCTAGCCACCAGCTTAAATCAACAGGTTAATAGTAGTTTATGGGGACGTAGACGTTACTTTAACTTGCACGGTTCACAGCTAATTGTCAGCGAAATATTTCTGCCTGCTGCGGTCGAGTACATCAACCAAAGCATTTAACATTAATGCAAATCCGGTCTCGAAAATTTGACTCCGTAATCAAAACAAAAAACGCCCTTACGGGCGTTTCTGTTATTTAGGTACGTAACACTAAACCCGTTTGCGGTGATAACCTAATAGGCCTAGCATCAATACACTTAACCATCCCAAACTACCGCCGCTACTACCACTGTCTGTTGTGGTTGGTGTAGTCACAGCCACTATTGGCGTCGATACAGTGATTGCTTGATTTGCTGTCGACTCATTACCCTGAGAATCGGTGGTCTTTAAGGTAATGGTATAAGTGCCAGCGGCTGTATAGGTATGACTTGGACTTTGCGCCGTACTAGTACTGCTATCGCCAAAGTCCCATTGATAAGTCAAATTACCAAAACCTTGGCTGGAGGTGTTTGTCAGAGCCACAGTTAAGTTAGTCGGTAATAAAGTAAAAGCTGCTATTGGCAGAATAACCACTCGGACTACTTCGGTTGCTGTCACGGTATTACCCGCGCCATCGGTAACAATAACACTGACGTTATAATCACCCGATGTGGAATAAGTATAGCTAGGGGCAGTATCGGTACTGGTGGCATTATTCACGCCAAACGACCATGTATAAGTGTAATCAGTGCCGCCACTCACGACCACATTAAAACTAACATCTGCACCGGTTGCTTGTGCATTAATGTCGGCGACAAGTGTAACCGGTGGTAGCACGCTGCTGTCAGACAAAGCAAATTCAACAGTTGCAGTACTGCTGTCTGTTGCTTGCTCTGTGACTTGCATGGTTAGGCCTAACTCAGGCAATATCAGCCCGGCCTGTGGTTTTAGCGGCGCGCTGTAATCACGGTTGTCATCAAATAGTGGCTCGGCAGCTAAGTGGTTATCACCACTGTATGTACTTTGGGCAAATAAGCTAAATGCTGCATCGCGAATTTGCACATCAGTAGATTGACTGCCAATCAAATTTTGGTCTGCATCAACCACGCCAATTAACCCTTCCCCTGGATGATCAGAGACATTGTTATCGGTTTGATTAAAGTTTTCTAACCATAACAGCACACCGGGTTCGTATTTGTCATAAACCAGCCCAGCATCTACACCTTGGTGACTGCGTAATTGCACAATGTAACGTCTCGCTTTACCAGCAAGACTATCTTCAATACGGCTAAAACCAGATAGCGTTGCAACGCCGCTTGATTCAGCTCCATCGATATAAAATACCGTGCCTTGGTTAGTTAATTGAATATCATCAATCGCCATACCATAATCACCAACGGCTTCATCGGTTTTATAGACCACACTGATTTGCACATCACGACCGGCATATGCACTCAAATCAAAATTAAAATCCACCCAAGAATCGCTTCCATACGCGGTACTAATGTCGCTCGATTTACCGCTAATAGAGTGTTTTACCGTAGGGTAAATTGAATTTGTACTATTTGTGTAGTTACCTTCTATTGCAACACTATCAACCAACACCTGCACATAATCATAATCGTCTTCAATATCCCAATGGGCTTGAAATGATAATGCTAATGGCGTATCTAATGGTAAGGTCACATCAAAAGACATGGCATTATTGATCATATTACCCTGACCTGAATAATACTGATATTGACCCGTTAATGGTGCTTTAAAAGCAACAGCCTCAGCTGGTAGCGCTATAGATAGCTGGTTTACGGCATCTGTATTGACGGCATGGTTAAGTTGCACAGCGGTACCGCTACTGGTTAAATCGGCAAGAGATATATGCTGCTCATTAACCCACTTACCTTTGTATTTTTGCTGTAAGAAAGATTTTGCATATGGGCTAAACCCACTTGGTTGAGCACCAGCAATACTACCTGTCCAACTTCCACCAGACATCAACGACCAAGAGCCTACTGGAGAACCATCGCCTTTATTGGTTGTGTCATATTCATCAGGTAAGCCTAAATCATGGCCGAACTCATGAGTACACACACCAGTGGCAGAATCGATAGGCTGTACTGTATAGCCAAATATCTTAAGCCCGCCGCGCCCTGGAATAACATAACCATTGGTACCTGAGTCAACATAATATCGATGTGACCAAATAGCATCATCCCCCAATACGCCACCACCAGCTTCTTCACCAATACTAGAATGGAACAACATCACATGGTCAATAATACCATCGGGTTCATCATAATCACCGTCACTATCTAAATCGTAGGGGTCTTCAATGTCAAATTTGTCTAAATCAACGTCAGACATGCCAGCAATAGCCTTGATCACTGCTTCCTTCACCAACTCCGGAACAGCACTGTCATCATCGTCAGCATTATTTCCGCCGTAATAAGCAGCATTTTTGTCTGCGGTAACCCAATCTTGAACCTCGCCAGTAAAATAGAAACTATTGCCAGACACGGCTTGATAGTATTGGTAAGCCGATTGTAGGTTTTGATTACTTGGACCAGTAAAACCAGTTTCTGAAAATAGCAGTTGTTGATAATGTGATGTTGGGTAGCTGCTGTAATACATGTCCGTATCACCTACGTTAAGCTGGTTAGCATCATGAGGTAAATCAGGAAAGTCTACCAATACAGCTAACACATTGACCTTTTTGGTTATATCTTGATCTGCCACGTTATTGATTGCTGCAATAGATTGAGCGCTTTTAACACTTTTTTGCTGTGCCTTTTTAATTCGTAACGCTTCTGCTTTCACTTCTATTGCTGCAGGTTTAAAAGTAGCATTGCGGCCACGCCTAACAAAAGCATCGACTGCAGCTTGTTTTATTTCATCACTCGCATCACTCGCAACATCGCCGCGCTTAATAAGCCAATACAATACTTGTTGCTCATTAATCAAACCACCATCGGCTGGTGTACCAACTTGCGGAGCAGCAAGAACGGTCATACCGCTACATGTAAGTAATAAGCTTGCAACGCCTAACCCACGATATTTAGTCAACTTACTCATTACGACTTACCTGTATTTGGTGTTGGTTTATGGCATTTTTCAAATGCTTTTTGGCGTTTAGTTATATAATCAGCAACAATTTTATCTATTTGTGCTTGATCCATGTCAGCGGTGATGAGCCCTTTCTTGCGCAAATTTTCAGTTAATTTGGTGCGATCACGTAAAGGTGGCATCGCACTTGGACCACAATCTTTAATTAATGGTTTGGTTACCACTACAGTGGCTGCTTGTTCGTCTACCTTTGATGCTGCTGACTGATTTTGACACCCTTGCAAGGTCATAAAAACAAGCCCCAACATGACGATAATATATTTCATAATTCACCCCAAACAATAATTACATGACATTAACAGTTGCAACCACAGGGTTACAATTAAATTAGACATTCTTTAATGTAAATAAATCTATTCGATTAAAAATTAATACAAATGGCTATTAACCCAGCGCCCAAAAGCAGCAAGCCGACTCTGTTGAGTCGGCTTGCTGCAGTTACTTGGCACAATGTTTATCTATAACAATTTAGCTTAATTTACCGTGGAGTTGATATAATTTGATATTCCATCCAGTAACATTTGTACTGATATCATCACCAATACCATCCCCATTAGTCGCTCTACCGCTATTAAGCCTTTCTCACCAAGGATACGAGTAAACAACTTATAGAACATTAAAATAACGGCACTCATGCCCCATGCTGAGACCAACGCAATAGTCCAATCTGTCATGCGGCTGCTATCTGTGTGCGCCAATAGTATCAAGGCCGCTAAAATAGATGGACCAGCCATTAGCGGAATAGCCATCGGAACAATAAAAGGCTCTTCACCAGCAGCTAATCCAGCCACGCCACCCGGCGAAGGGAAGATCATTTTAATCGCGATTAAGAATAAGATAATGCCGCCCGCAATGCTAACGGATTCAGAACGTAAATTCAGAAAATTAAGAATAGCTTCACCAGCATACAAAAACGACAACATGATAACCAACGCAAATAGCAGTTCGCGGATTAAGACTTTACGGCGCTTTTTGGGATCAATATGCCGCAATATGGAAGCGAATATAGGTAAATTACCCAGCGGATCCATAATCAAGAACAACATGACGGCTGCAGAAAAAATATCCATGGACAACAATCTTTTAATTAACAAAATATGGGCTACATTGTATACCCAACGCAGTAACATAAGCGATGAAAACAGCCAGTTTATTGATGATTACAAAGCGTTAGTTGTTAATAATAGTGAACAATGCCTCATCACAAATAGCCACATACGCTTGCCAAAGTGATGACCTGAGAAAGTTTTTTGGCTTTAACGTCAATGACTAGATCTGCATTCTCTATAGGTTCTAAGTAAATTTTTCAGCTTGAGATATTCACACGCTACAATACTGGTTTAAAATGGTATACTGCGTTGTTTTTTTCGATTTATTTCTGGATAACATGCTCTATCTAATCGCTAGCTGTATTGCACTGCTGTTTGGGCCACTTTTTTATCGCTTCTTTTCATCAGGTAGCGGATTACAAAAAGGCCTAGATGGATTTATATTCGTCTCCCTTGGCGGATTGGTGCTCATTCATATTTTGCCAGAACTGTTGGAGCATGGTGGGTTTATCACGCTATTGTTTGTCATGCTTGGCGTTTGGGGCCCGACAGCCAGTGAAAAACTGTTTCATCGATATTCAGAAATCACCCACAACATCACCCTCACTCTCGGCATTGGCGGACTATTACTGCACACCATTACGGACGGTGGAGCGATGGTATTGGCACAACAAGAAGGCAATTCGACACTTCTAGCCTTAGGCGTGATCATGCACCGCCTACCTGTTGGTGTCGCCATTTGGTGGTTACTCAAACCTCAAGTCGGCACTCGATGGGCTAGCGCCGTTTTAGCTGCAATGATGGTATTAACCAGCGTCGGCTACTTTGCTGGCGAACATTTGTTAACTCAATTAAGTCTTGAAAACACGGTTTACTTGCAAGCCTTTGTTACCGGTTCCATTTTGCACGTTGTATTACATCAACCACATGGCCACCAACAAGAAGACAAGCAAGGTCAATATCAATACCAAGCAGGCATTGGCAGCCTATTAGGTTTAGGGTTATTAGCCCTGCTACTGCTGATGGATACTGGCGGCCATGAACACGCTCATAAAGACCATGGTTCAGAGCAATTCGTTAGTTGGTTACTGACTATTTCTCCGATCCTATTAGGCAGTTACTTTATCGCCACAGCGAGGTTTGCATCAGGATTACGACCATCTCATCCTTCCCTAGGATTACGTTGGTTACAGCGTTTAGCCGGACCTGAAGCATTGTTAATTACCTTATTACTATTGGGCCCTTGGTTTGCGCTTTACCAAATATTGGGGCTATTAGCTATTGGGGCACTAATGACACTGACAAAAGTTGATATAACAGATCCGCACCCAACACTATCAGAGTCACCTTGGCGCTTTGGCTTTAGCCAATTAGTCGACCGAAGTGCCCCCTGGATTATCCTTAGCTTAGTATTAGCAAACTTGATAGGTCATCCATCTGTTCCGCTTGAGAACCCCGCATTACAGGTATTTATTTTACTATTAGTCTTTTTGCCGATGCGTTTTTGTAATTTAGGCACGGTAATTTTGGCACTTGCCTTGGCTTACAGTGGTTGGAGCCAAATTGCTGTGGCATTTACTTTACTCGCAGCGCCGGTACTCAGCATCGGCCAGTTGAAGTTAATGAATTGGAAACAAGGACTCATGTTAGGCGGGATTTTACTGGTAGGATTAATGGTGGCAGATCAACTCACTCTGAGCTCATCATTAACATTACAGTTACCTGAATCGGTCAATATACTTGGTCTAGTAGCAATCGTTTTATTGTTTGGCGCCAGCTTATTGCGACTTGGACCTCGAAAGTTTTTAAGCCGTTTGATGATCAACTTAAAATCAGCACCACATAGCCATGACCACGGCCATCATTCAGACACCAAAGCTGCACATCATCACGAGTCAGCTGCGCCACATAAGCATCATCATTAATCATAATCGATTTATTAGGTTATGATGGCGGTGTCGATATTTTTAAGGGGCTGCCATGTGTATTTTATTTATTGCCGTTGAGGCGCATCCGGATTACCCCTTAATTGTCTGTGCTAATCGCGATGAATTTCATCACAGAGCAACCGAACCCGCCTACCGTTGGGCAACAACACCAATCATTATCGCTGGGCAAGATAAACAAGCCGGTGGTACTTGGTTAGGAATTAATGAACAGGGTCAATTTGCTGGGCTAACCAATATTCGAGCAATCGAACAGCAAGATGGCGTTCGCAGTCGTGGAGAGTTAGTCGTTGACGCGCTAACCAAACAACACATCAATAGCCAATGGTTAACTGAACACTCGATTAACTACAATCCGTTTAATTTAGTCTTCGAACAGCACAATCAACTCCATTGCTTTAACAGTAAAACCTTAACGACTACTTTGCTTAAGCCTGGTTTTCATGCTGTGAGTAACGGTGCGCTGGATGATATATGGCCTAAAATGGCTAAAGGTCAGCAACAGCTACAAAGCTATATCAAACAAATGCAATCACCTTGCATAGACCAATTACTCAATATCATGCGCGATACCTCTCAACCCAAAGATCAAGATTTACCCCAAACAGGCATCAGTCTTGAGTGGGAGCGACGTCTATCATCTATTTTTATCGAACATGAAGAATACGGCACTCGTTCAACGAGTGTTGTGTTGAAACACCGCAGCGGTAAAGTACAACTTACTGAAGTGAGATACGATGGTAAGGCACGCAATTTAGGCTCTCAACGTTTTAACCTTGGCTAGAAGCCAGCCTTATCTAAATAATCGCCAAACACAAACTGTGACCTGCTGCACAGTCTAGTCACTATTTCATATCAGCTATCGCTAAACCTCACTAATCACCATAGGCAACATTCATTTTTACAACCTAGATCAAGGTTATTTGATCACGAACATTGCATACTTCGCCTGTTGCTAATTTACTCCCGGAGGACACGCCTTGAAGCAGCCCACTCAGATTAGTTGGGATCAGTCGATGATCGAAAAGTACAATTACAGCGGTCCCCGTTATACTTCTTACCCGACCGCACTAGAGTTTGACGATGCCTTTACTGAGCAAAACTTACTGACATCTATTAAAAACAGTAAGTCAGATAAACTGTCGCTATATGTGCATATTCCTTTTTGCGCCAAGCTTTGCTACTACTGTGGTTGTAATAAAATTATTACTCGCCACTCCCACAAAGCAGATCAATACATTGAATATCTGGCCACTGAGATTATTAAACGCGCCCCATTATTCAAAAATTATACCGTAACCCAAATGCATTGGGGTGGCGGTACACCGACATTTTTAAGCCCTGAACAAATTCTTAAACTGACCGCATTAATTAAACAACACTTTAATTTTGCTGATGTGGGTGAATACTCAATTGAAGTTGACCCGCGTGAGATAGAGCTCAGCATGTTAGACACCTTAAAAGAAGCTGGGTTTAACCGGGTGTCTATTGGTGTTCAAGACTTTAATAAAGAAGTACAAATTGCCGTTAACCGTGAGCAAGACGAACAATTTATTTTCGACTTAATTGCCAGAGCTAAAGAACTCGGTTTTGTATCAACGAACGTTGATTTAATTTACGGTTTACCGCTGCAAACGCCAGAAACGTTTGCGAAAACTATTGCGCGCATTATTGAGCTATCGCCTGATCGTCTATCTGTCTTTAACTATGCACATTTACCATCGCGTTTTGCTGCACAACGTAAAATTAAAGAACATGATATGCCTGCTCCACAACAGAAATTAGATATGCTTCGCCAAACGATAGAATCGTTAACAGATGCGGGTTATCAATTTATTGGTATGGACCATTTTGCCAAACCCAATGATGAGTTGGCAAAGTTACAAAATGCCGGCAAATTACATCGTAACTTCCAAGGGTACACCACCCAAGAAGAATGTGACTTGCTTGGGTTAGGGGTATCATCTATCAGCCAAATTGGCGACTGCTATGCCCAAAATCAAAAAGATATTCGTCCATACTACGAATCTATTGATGCTAATGGTCATGCATTATGGAAAGGCTGTAGCTTAAATCACGATGATGAAATTCGTCGCGCGGTCATTAAACAGATTATCTGTCATTTTGATTTAGACATGGACAAAATTGAACAAAAGTTTGCCATTAACTTTGATGAATATTTTGCTGAAGATCTTAAACTATTGCAAACATTCATAAATGATAAATTGGTTGATATCACTGATCGAAAGTTAACAGTAAGCCAGACCGGTCGTCTACTTATTCGTAATATCTGCATGTGTTTTGATGTATATTATCGTCAGAAAGCCCGTCAGCAGCAGTTTTCAAGAGTTATTTAACTCACTATTTATGTAAAGTAGAATACAAAAATAGCCAGCATTTGCTGGCTATTTTTTTACTTACATTCGCTATTTACTTCGCTTTTTTAGCGTATAACGCTTTGCGGTCACTGTCAGACATAAAGGCCATTTCCACGCCATTACGTTGCAATGTCGCCAGTTGACTATCACTGAAACCCATTTCAGATTTAACCACACGATATTCATGAGCGATATCAATTGCACTCACACCAGGGTCATCGGTATTAAGGCCAATCAATACACCGGCATCCATAAATTTACGCAGTGGATGAACATCATAATCTTTAACGGTTGACGTATGTAAGTTGCTGGTTGGACATGATTCAATTCCAATACGGTGCTTGGCCAAATACTCCATCAACTTCGGATCATGAATCGCATTCACACCATGCCCAATACGGGTAGCACCTAGTATGTTGATTGCTTGCCACATACTTTCAGCACCCGCAGCTTCACCAGCATGAGCGGTAACTTGTAACCCTGCATCTCGAACACGCTTAAAGTGCTCAGTAAACAAATCGCCAGGAAAACCGAGTTCGTCTCCGGCTAAATCCATCGCCACAATGCTATCACGATGAGCAAGGATGCCTTCAAGTTCTAAGCGGCATTTCTCTTGTCCAAAAGAACGCGACATAATACCAATAAGGTTAACGCTAATATCATGCTCTTTTACACCAGCACGAACACCATCAATAACAGCTTCAACGACACCTTCAATGGGCAAATTATGATTCATCGCCATGTAATAAGGGCTGAAACGCAATTCAGCGTAATCTAACCCTTGCGATGCTGCATCGATAACATTTTCATAAGCAACACGCTTTACAGCATCTAGATCAGCTAATACAGCGACCATCCAATCTAGTTTCTTCAAAAAATCGACTAGGTTGTTCTCTTTCCCTTGGATTTGCACAAATGGCGCAAGTTCTTCTAGCGAATTAGCGGGTAACTTAATACCGTGTTGGTGGCCTAATTCCCAAATGGTTTTTACATTAACATTACCGTCTAAATGTCGATGCAAATCAACCAGCGGAATGGTTTTATCTATCATAATTAACCCCTATAAACTTACCCTGCCATTAGTTTGGTTTTGTCGGTCAGAGAATGATGTTCAGTTTAACATGTATTTATACAAATTCTGATGGCCAATGTTTTTTTCTGGAATCTACCACACTAAAAAGCAAACGCTAATTTGGAATGTGTTTTTTATACTTAAATCGGGCATACTCTAAAGCTAACAAACAGATTAAACCATAAAGGACTATTGATGCGCTTGCTGATCCTACCTGCACTGATAATGTTAAGTTTATTGGGTTGTAATAGTCATTCAACCACGACACAGATTGCGCCTCAAGTCACTCACCAACAAACGCAGATAGATAACGATCTACAAGCGATTATAGACCAGAGTTGGGCGGTTAATTTAGCTTTCTCACCGGAGTTAGCCGCCAGTTTAGGAGATGCATCAGTAGCCGCAAAGCTTGATGATTTATCTGCAGAAAAATTAGCAAAAAAGAACCAACAGACGCTCCAAATTCTCCATACACTTAAGCAGCTTGACCGGAAAAACTTATCCAAATCAGATGTCATCAATGCTAAGATTTTACAAGACCAGCTACAAAACGAAGTCGACATGTATCGATTTCATGACCACTATTTACCCATAACAGCTGAAAGTGGTTTTCATGCTTATATTGCGTCTATTGCTAAAGCTCGCTTCAATAGTATTGAAGATTATCAGCACTATTTAGCTAAACTTAAACAATTACCACGTTATTTCGCGCAACAAACATATTGGCTCAAACAAGGTTTAGCCAGCGGTATTACTCCGGCAAAAATCACCCTTAATGGATTCGAAGACAGTATTAGCGCATTTATTGTTCCAGTTGAGAGCAGCGGCTACTTTACTCCGTTTACCCATTATCCTGATCATTTTAGCGCAACAGAAAAAAATACCCTGACCCAACAAGGCAGAACAACCGTAGAACAAATCGTGCTTCCTCTGTACCAACAGTTTTATAATTTCATGACTGAGGAATATATTCCCAACGCAAGAATAGACATCGCGGCTTCGGCTTTACCAGATGGCGCGGCGTTTTATCAAAACAGAGTTGAGTATTACACCACGCTGCCAATGACAGCTGAACAAGTCCATCAACTTGGATTACAAGAAGTTGCTCGTATAAGATCAGAAATGGAACAGGTGATTAAAGATGTTGGCTTTAAAGGCAGTTTTGCTGATTTTTTAATGTTTTTACGCACGGATCCACAGTTTTACCCTAAAACCGCTGATGAGTTACTTAAAGAAGCAGCATTTATTGCCAAAAAAGCAGATGCCATGTTGCCTAAGTATTTCGGCAAATTACCGCGCACACCTTATGGTATTGCACCGGTACCTGCTGAAATTGCGCCTAAATACACTACAGGGCGCTACTCGGGTTCAAACCGTGACGACGAGCCTGGCTATTATTGGGTTAACACCTACGCCTTAGATAAGCGACCGCTATACGAGCTTGAAGCCTTAACCCTACATGAAGCAGTGCCAGGGCACCATTTACAGATATCACTCAATAAAGAACTCACTGACTTACCCAATTTCAGACGCTACAGTTATATCTCTGCATTTGGTGAAGGCTGGGGCTTATACTCAGAATATTTAGGCTTAGAAGCCGGCTTTTATCAAGATCCATACAGTAACTTTGGCCGCTTAACCTACGAAATGTGGCGTGCGGCTCGTTTAGTCGTCGATACGGGCATGCATGCAAAAGGTTGGAGCCGCCAACAAGCGATAGATTTTATGGCCAGTAACACAGCACTTTCAATGCACAACGTTACTACTGAAATAGATCGCTATATTTCTTGGCCAGGCCAAGCGTTATCGTACAAAATTGGTGAATTAACCATAAAACGGTTACGCGCTAAGGCTGAAAAATCATTAGGGAAAGACTTTGATATTCGGAAGTTTCATGATGCCATTTTAGAAAATGGTTCTATTCCAATGTCGGTGCTAGAACAAATGGTCGATGAGTTTATAGCTCGCCAAAAGGCGACAATAAAACAAGCAAGTACCGGATAATCAGATAGATAAATACGTCAAATTCACCATACTTTAGATATAAACAAGCTGGCTTAATAACTATGCATTACATGAAATTTTCATCTGAATTAAAGCTCGATACTAGTGAGCAAAGACACTTTTGGCAACAAGTACACCAATCGAGTTTTTGTACTGATGACGGTATAAATATTGCCTATGCGATGATCCAACATCCTAATAGTCAACGAGCAATAGTGATCAGCAATGGCAGAGTAGAATCTTATATAAAATATCAAGAATTGATGTTTGATTTATATCAACAAGGATTTAGCGTTTACGCTTTAGATCATCGAGGACAAGGATTATCAGACCGGCTCACACATAATCCGCATCAAGGTTATGTTGCTAGCTTTACTGATTATACCGAAGACTTAACTCAATTTATTAATCAGATAGTTCGCCAACAACAGCATGATGAGCTATTTATCATCGCTCACTCAATGGGATGCACCATTGCCAGCGATTATATTAATCAACACCCAAATACATTTACTGCAGCCGTATTCTCAGCGCCCATGTTTGGTATTCGATTACCGTTTACAAAACCTATCATTCGTTGGCTAGCACAAAAGCTCGATAACAATCGTCTGGAAGCAAATAAAGTACACAGCACATTTGTAATAGGGGGAACCCATTACAAACCCGACAGCTTTAAACGCAACCGACTGACTCATAGCCAAAAACGTTATAAGCACTATCGCAACATCTTCGAAGAAACCACTAAAGCACAGTTAGGCTCACCGACTAACCATTGGTTACTAGAGGCAATGGATGCAGCGGAGAAATGCATCGACTATGCTAAACACAGCCAAACTCCGATACTAATTTTGCAAGCTGAAAAAGACACGATTGTCTGTAATGAGGCGCAAAACCAAGCACTAAGCACTCATTGTCATAAAGTGATCATTGAAGGCGCATATCACGAAGTATTCATCGAGAAAGATACTATGCGTAATATCGCCCTGTCTCATACCATTGACTTTATGGCACAACACTCAAAGATAGCTGTGTCTTAATTAATTGAATAATGTCGTCATGAGCTAGTGGTCGACTGATAATATAGCCTTGAAACCAAGTACATTTTGCATGGGTCAGTAAATTAAGTTGCTGCTTATTCTCAACTTGTTTAGCCACTACAGGAAAGTTTAACTTAGTAGCAAACTCAACAATGGCATTCACAATGTTAAAGGTTTCAGGGTTATATTCTATATCTTCAATATAAACAGCAGCTAACTTCACTTGTGAAAAACGAATACCTTGTAATAAATGGACTGCGCAAGACCCCCCACCAAAATTATCCATCGCAATGTTCACACCGAATCGTTGGAACTCAGCAATTTTGTTTCTGGCAACATTAGCATTGACCACGAATACATCTTCAGATAACTCGAACTGAAACAATGTAGCTGAGACATGTGCTGCATTGATTCGATTCATCACTACGTTTACGAAGTGATCTTGATGAAAGTGACGAGAAGATACATTTAATGACATTAAAGGCACTGTCGCGTTTGCCTGTTGAAGTGTTTGAATAAGTTCACAGACTTGATCTAATGCCCACAGCTCTAATTCAAAAATACAGTCAGACAGTTCTGCTGACGCAATAAACTTACGTGGATTAATATATCCGTACTGTGGGTGATACCAACGCATTAGTACTTCAATGCTATTGAGCTGCCCAGCCTGATCAACAACGGGTTGATAAACCAATGACATCTGCTTGTTCTGGATAGCCACTTTCAGCTCGTTTTGTAATTTGAATGGTTGAACTTGATTCTGATCTAATTCAGGTTGGTAAATGGCACAACCATTAGAGCGACTATCTTTTGCTTGCTCCATAGCGCTATCTGCACGGGCCAACAGTACTTGAGGTTCTAATGACTCAATACCATCAAAAACAACTAACCCAATCCGAGCTGAAATTGATAAATTTTGCTCTGAAATGGTGTAACCGCGGCCAATTAACTGCCTCACTTCACTAGCCAGTGCTAATGCACGTTTACTTGCTTGATCAATTTCATTGCCAAAATTTTTGGCTAGAATAACGAACTCATCCGCTCCAAGGCGAGCAACCAAACCAGCACTAGAGAATGTTCCAGATAAGCGGGCTGCTATCTGCATTAATAATCTATCGCCAAGTTGGTGACCCAAAGCATCATTAATTAATTTAAAATTATCTAAATTGATCATAAGAAGCGCAGAAAACTGACCAGTCTTGCGACTAAGAACCTGTAAATCATAAAGCTGATCGGCTAATACATCACGATTTATTAAATCCGTGAGGCCACTATGTCCCTGCTTATCAGGAGTAATTTGTTGGCTTTTAACATCACCAGAAACATCTGTTATGGTGCCAATAATTCGTAATGGACGCCCAAGTTCATCCCACTCAACTATTTTTCCACGATCCAAAATCCAAATATAACGACCGTCTTTATGACGTAAACGATGCACGCTTTCATAATATTCATGCTGGTTATTAATGTAATTCTGTAAGGTATTTAATACCTGCGCCTTATCATCTCGATGTAAACGAGACTCCCAGACAGAATAGTCATTATCTAGCTCATAAGGTTGGTAGCCTAAGATATCTTTCCATCGATCAGAAACAAACACATCGCCAGTAGCAATACACCAATCCCAAATACCATTACGAGCGCCCTCAACCGCAAAAAGCCAACGTTGCTCTGCATCATTTAGACGTTTTTTACTACGGGATAACCGACCATTAACCTGATTCAAATAGTCGCGTAAGTTAACCAGTTCGGTCGATGTGCACACAATATCAGTATTGAAATCTGGAGAATCGAGATTTTTAGCGGCTTGGCTTAATTGAGTTAACGGTCTTATCAGTAAATAATGCAACATGACACAGAATAATAACAACAATAAAGCGCCAATTCCCCATATCTCGATAAAGCGCTTTAACAGACTATCAACCGCTTCTGATAAGACATTGGCAATGTCATATTCTAAATAAATTAGCTCTACAGAATTCGAGTAGCTGTAACGAGAATTTGCATTAAGGGGATAGTAAGCCTGAATTGATAAACGATCGAAATTCACCTTTAAAAAAGGTTTATTATTGGTGATAACCGTTCTATGTAAATCAGCCGAATAGCCCTCTAACACATTAGTAGCATTACTTTCTCGCCAAATAATATGATTGGCAAATTGAATTTCACTACCCGAATCAAGTATTACATACACCATCATGTTTTGGTCTGTTGAGACTAAAGCAACCTCTTGCTCTATTCGTTCTAAATCTTGCGTCAACAGAGATGATTCCACAACATGACGCATTCTAAATAAATCTTTCTGTATTTGTTCTGACTGTCTTAATGCAAGTTGTTCATTTAGCTCTGCATGCTCATAGAAATACTCCCCACATACCAAGCCAAGGTAAAGGATAAAAATACATGCAGGAACAAGCAAAGACAGAGAAAGTTTCGGCAACCGAGGCAAAATAAACCCATCCAATTAAATATACGAAGATATGCTAGCGGTTATCTTATCAATAAGTAAAGTACTAGTTATGAATCCTAATAGCATATCCGACATAAAAACTTTTATTTATTAAACACTTTAAATAGATCTACACACTCTAACTTGTTTAACGGGCAAGTGTTATTTTATTTACACTGATGCAGTATGGCACACGAAACAAAATCATTAGCATATTACCGATAAGATTAAAATCCTCGGAATATACAGCACAGAAAGTATCTTACGTTAACATTGGACTACATCAATTTCATAAACAGGAATTGGGTATCCAGAATGCCTATTTGTTATCAAAAGCATAATGTAGAATCATATATTGATAACTCAGAATGTAAAATGGATGACATCTTGCACTAGGTATTACATTATCTCCATGTAATAGCAGTAATGCTCTAATGAAAAAGGTTAGCATCTTGTTCACTTTTATAAATGTTATACCATTTACATTAATTAATTGGTCAATTTTGTCCACCGTCTAG
>TARA_R110002167_G_scaffold364821_2_pt1 | contig 93135 bp, 93 predicted proteins | sample TARA_R110002167 | Tara Oceans TARA_R110002167 (sample SAMEA4398238) | marine metagenome | biome: Polar Biome; feature: [MES] marine water layer (ENVO:01000295) within the mesopelagic zone...; material: water (ENVO:00002006), including particulate matter (ENVO:01000060) such...
GTAGTATGTTCCGCTTCTTAAAACGACACTCATCGAACCACCTTACCGCAAAATTGTGTTACAAACTGTGTAGCAAAACAGGCTGAAATTGGTAGGGGCTTGCTGGCGGCAATCGTTAAAATAGCACCCAAGCCGTTGATTTTAAACATTAAAATAATTTTTTGGGTGCGTTTTTATGGCGGAGACGAAGGGATTCGAACCCTCGAACGAGTTACCCCGTTACTCCCTTAGCAGGGGAGCGCCTTCGACCACTCGGCCACGTCTCCGCTGACCCGTTTAGGGATTAGTTTGGAGGGGGGCAAGAGGCAAAACGGCAGAAATCTGCGGTAGATCCGCGTATGACCGGCGTATGATTTGCGTATCACGGTTTTATGTGGGTCTACTGGACCAGCAAGATTGGATTGCGGAGCCAAAATAGCGGTGGCTGGACTTCACTGGATGAATGTTTACAGTTTGGTCAACATTTTTATCGGAGCAGGTTTTTCTATCAGATATCTGGGACTGGGCGAATGCCAATAGTGGTGGATTGGCGCTGATTAGTTTACTGGTCATTCCCGCCAGCTTTTTTTTCGCATTTATAGGACGTCATCGGCAAGGCGTCGCACTTGAGAAAATGCTGCGCGATCCTGCCTCTTGGGATGTCTTGGCGGCGCGGTATCGGCAGGGGCGTAGTGCGGCCTATTTTGGCGCACTTGAGCGGACTTTGCGATTTGCGGCGCGCTGGTATGGCGACAGGTTGCTGTCGTGGCGGGCCTATGGCGTTAGCCTTGCGATTGCCTATTTCTACCCTTTTATTGCGCTTGTTTTGGGGTGGGGATTTTTCAATATCTGGGCCCCTGCGGGCGTGGAATTGTTCAAAGATACGGCCCGCGGGTTTGAACGGGGCTGGCGGCTTGCTGTGTTCATTTTTGGCCTGAGCGGCGCAGTTTATATTGCGAAAAATGCAGAGGATTTTTCGGATTTTATTGCTGCCCGGCTGTTCAAAGCGGGTGACACTCCCAACACCCGAACCGGTTTTCTACCGAAGGCGGTTCGGGTGTTGTTGGAAGCCGCTGCCGCTGCCGCTGCCGCTGCCGCTGCCGCTGCCGTTGTCGCTGCCGCTGCCGGTACCGGTGCCGGTGCCGTTGTCGCTGCCGCTGCCGGTGCCGGTGCCGCAGCCGTTGCCGCTGCCGCTGCCGTTGCCGTTGCCGCTGCCTTTGCCGTTGCCGTTGCCGTTGCCGGCAATTTCGAAGTGTCCGCGATCATCTTTCTGATTTATTTTATTCTACCGCTTTTGAATGCGGCCGCAGATATGGCTTCACTGGCGATTACGCGCGGATTTTTGGCGAAAGTGTATCAGCAACGCCCTGCAGTGTGGGTCATCATCGGGCAGATGGTTCTGGATTTGGTTTTGGCCGCTGTTTGTTTGGCTGCGCTGATTGCATCGCTGATTGCGGTGCTTTCAATCTGGGCGCTGTTCAGTCCTGCGACCGCACCATTTGATTGGCTGACTTACTGGCAGCGCGTCAAGGCCGACCCGCGCGAGGGTGCCGCGCTATATGCAATGGCGGTCACCACGCTGATCCCGACTGCGATTCATCTGATTGCGGGGTTAGGCGCGGTTTGGTCGCAGAAATCGAGAGTGTTGTTGCCTGTGGCGCATAGCTTGGCGGCGCAACCCAAAGACAAGCCGTTTGCAGAGGTTGATATTGACGAGATGATGCGCGGCATTGGCCATGCAACGCTGTGGGGCTATTTCTGGGCGGGGCTGGTTGTACTCGTCTTGTTTGCCGCGCTATTGCGCGCGTCTTATGCGGTATTGTTTTAGCGGTCTGCCCACGCAAGTTTGCCTGTGGGTTTGCCGGAGCCTGGCAAGAGTGTGGGCGGTTGTGAGGGTGGTGAGCGCAGCATTCCAGCCTAGGCGGCGCGCGCAGGTCTTTGCTATGTATTAAACAAAAAGTGCATCACGTCGCCGTCTTTGACAATATAGGTTTTGCCTTCGGCTTTCATTTTGCCGGCTTCTTTTGCGCCTTGTTCGCCGCCCAAGGTGACAAAATCATTGTAGCCGATGGTTTCGGCGCGGATGAAGCCACGCTCGAAATCGCCGTGGATCACGCCCGCGGCTTGCGGCGCGGAGGTGCCCTCTTTGATGGTCCAGGCGCGCGCCTCTTTGGGACCGACGGTGAAATAGGTTTGCAGGTGCAAAAGCTCATAACCTGCGCGGATCAGCCGGTCGAGGCCGGGTTCTTCAAGGCCCATTTCGCCCAAGAACATCTCTGCCTCGTCCGCATCAAGCTGGCTGATTTCTTCCTCGATACGGGCCGAGATCACAACGTGGCTGTTGCCTTGGGATGCGGCCATAACGCCCACGGCGTCGGATTGTGCGTTGCCTGCGCCTGCGCTGTCCTCTTCGACGTTGCAGACATAGAGGACCGGCTTGGAGGTCAAGAGCTGTAACATGCGCCACTGCTTTGCGTCATCGGCGTCAACAGTGACGGTGCGCGCGGGCTTGCCGTCGTTCAGTGCCGCAAGGGCGGCTTTCAACAGGCGGTCTTGGTCGGCTGCATCTTTGTCGCCGCCGCGCACTTTGCGCCCCAGGCCTTGCAGGCGCTTTTCGATGGATTCCATGTCAGCGAGCATCAACTCGGTCTCGATGACTTCGGCGTCCTCGACCGGATCAACGCGACCCTCGACATGGGTGATGTCGTCGTCTTCAAAGCAGCGCACCACATGCGCGATGGCGTCGCATTCGCGGATGTTGGCGAGGAACTGGTTGCCCAAGCCTTCGCCCTTGGAGGCGCCTTTGACGAGACCTGCAATGTCGACGAATGTCATACGTGTCGGGATGATGTTTTTGGAGCCTGCGATGGCGGCGAGTTTATCAAGGCGCGCGTCTGGCACGGCCACGTCACCCACATTGGGTTCAATGGTGCAGAACGGAAAATTGGCGGCCTGTGCGGCGGCGGTTTTCGTCAGCGCATTGAACAGGGTCGATTTGCCAACGTTTGGCAGACCCACGATACCCATTTTAAAACCCATCCGACATTCTCCTGATTGCTTGGCGGCTCTTCTATGGTCAGAATTGTTTTGCCGCAAGTCGAACCGTGTTAATACAGGAGATGGAGGCCTGTTATGGACATTAAACCTTATCTCTTTTTCAACGGCACTGCACGGGATGCGGTGACTATGTATGCGGACATCTTTGGCGTGCCTATGCCCGAGATGATGACAATGAAAGATGCGCCCGAAGGGATGGATATTCCCGCAGAGCGCCGTGATTGGGTGATGCATTGCGAAATGAAGATCGGCGGCGGCGGGATTTATCTATCGGATGATTTTGCCAACAACTGTGCGCCAATGGAGGGTAGCTCTTTGATGGTGAGCCTGCCGACGTCGCGCGAGGCCAAGCGGGTTTTTGACGATTTGGCCGAAGGTGGCGATATCACGATGGCTTGGGAGCCGACGTTCTGGAGTGCGGGTTTCGGCACGTTGACCGACAAATTCGGCATTCGCTGGATGGTTGGCACAGATGAGGTCCCCTGATTGGGATTGCCTTTCGCCCCCCTTTGACGCAAACCTGCGGTGATATTTTCCAAGGGGACAACCATGAGCCGTATCGACGCCAAATTTGCCGAATTGAATGCTGCTGGAAAGAAGGCGTTTGTTGCTTATGTGATGGCGGGTGATCCGGATTATGACAAAGGGCTCGAGATCGTGAAAGGCCTGCCTGCGGCGGGTGTGGATATCATCGAGCTGGGCATCCCGTTCACCGATCCGATGGCTGATGGCATCACGATCCAGCTTGCCGGCCAGCGCGCCTTGGCCAATGGGCAGACGCTGGAAAAGACGCTGCAATATGCGCGCGAGTTGCGCAAAACCGATGATACGACCCCGATTGTATTGATGGGCTATTACAACCCGATTTATGCGCGCGGCGTGGACCGGTTTTTGCTCGATGCGGTCGCTGCCGGCATTGACGGGCTGATCATTGTCGATCTGCCGCCCGAGGAGGATGCTGAGCTTTGCATCCCGGCCCAGGCCGCTGGCATTAACTTCATCCGGCTCGCGACACCCACGACCGATGATAAACGCCTGCCAAAAGTGCTGCAAAACACCTCGGGCTTTGTCTATTATGTCTCGGTCACCGGCATTACCGGCACTGCGGCCGCGCAGGCGCGCGATGTGGCCCCAGAGGTGGTGCGCATCAAATCCAAGACAGATTTGCCGGTGATTGTGGGCTTTGGTATCAAAACACCACAGGCCGCCGAAGATATCGCGCGCATTGCTGATGGCGCGGTTGTCGGCTCGGCGATTGTCGAACGCATTGGTGCGGGTGACAGTGCGGCAGATGTTTTGGCGTTTGTAAAATCGCTGGCGGACGGCACCCACAAAGCCTAAGCCTCTTGCCATTTTCTGTGTCCAATCAAACTCCCGCCGGAGGCTCTAGCATTGCGGCTTGCGCGAACCTTCCATAATTGGTAATACTTACATACCAATTTAGCGGAAAGGTCGCGCCATGCCCATCATCACCACCATTGCGGACCTCAAGCGTCTGCATAAGCGCCGCACGCCAAAAATGTTTTACGACTATGCCGAAAGCGGCAGTTGGACCGAGCAGACCTTCCGCGAGAATACATCCGATTTTGACCAGATCAGGCTGCGCCAAAAGGTGGCCGTTGATATGACCGATCGCACCACCAAATCCCAGATGATCGGGCAGGATGTGGCTATGCCCGTGGCGCTTGCACCTGTCGGGTTGACGGGGATGCAATCGGCGGACGGAGAAATAAAGGCAGCGCGTGCGGCCGAAAAATTCGGGGTGCCCTTTACCCTGTCGACGCTCTCAATCTGTTCCATCGAGGATGTAGCCGAGACCACAACCAAGCCGTTCTGGTTTCAGGTCTATACATTAAAAGACGATGATTTCATGCGCCGCTTGTTCGAGCGCGCCCGCGCGGCTCGATGTTCGGCCATCGTCATCACGCTTGATCTGCAAGTGCAGGGCCAGCGCCACAAGGATCTGAAAAACGGCCTGTCCGCTCCGCCCAAACTAACCGCCGCCAGCATCGCCAACCTCGCGACGAAATGGGGCTGGGGCCTGCAAATGTTGCAAACCAAGCGGCGCAGTTTCGGCAATGTGATCGGCCATGCCAAGGGTGTCTCGGACCCCACTTCCCTGTCGTCATGGACGGCTGAGGCCTTTGATCATGCGCTGGATTGGAAGCGCGTGGCCAAGCTGATGGAAATGTGGGGCGGCAAGGTGATCTTGAAGGGTATTCTGGACGTGGAAGACGCCAGGATGGCTGCAAAACTGGGCGCGGATGCGATTGTCGTGTCAAACCACGGGGGTCGTCAATTGGACGGGGCCTTGTCGTCGATCCGCGTGCTGCCTGCGATTTTGGATGCGGTGGGCGATAAGATAGAGGTCCATATGGACAGCGGGATCAGGTCGGGTCAGGACGTGCTCAAGGCGCTGAGCATGGGGGCCAAGGGCACCTATATTGGCCGCGCTTATATCAACGGATTGGGCGCGATGGGAGAGGCGGGCGTGACCAAGGCGCTGGAGGTGATCCACAAAGAGTTGGACACCACAATGGCCTTGTGCGGGCGGCGGGATGTGACCAAGCTTGATCGAGATAACCTGCTGATCCCAAAGAATTTTGCCGGTGACTGGCTCTAGCGGTTTCCGTCTGCACGGGGCATTTTTGCGACGCTGACGGCCAGTGGCACGACGATCAGGATCAACACGGCCACGGCGCCAAAGGCAAAGCGCAACCCGAAAGCCTGGGACAGTTGCCCCATCAGGACGGGGGCGATGAAGAACCCTGCAAAGCCCAGCACCGCGACTTTGCTGATCGCTTCGGTGCGCAGGTGCGGTTTGACGATCCGCCCGACCAGCGCCAGCCCCAAAGGGCCGATCACCGAAACCCCGAGCCCCAGGATGCCAAAGCCCGCATAGGCCATCATCGGGGATGGGGCCAAGGCCGCGATAAGGGCCCCGAGCGATGAAAGCGTTGCAGCACTGACCAGCACGGTAACGTCGCGCACATGCGCAGAGATCGCCTGTCCCGAAAACCGCCCGAAGGCCATGGTAAAGCCAAGCATGGCGGGGCCAAGCGCGCCCTCGGCCGCCCCGCCGCCAAGTGTGCGCTCGATGTGCAGCGCGGACCATGTTTCCACGCTGGCCTCTGACATGAAGGCCACAAGCACGATGAACCCCGCCATCAGAATCGGCCAGAGCGGGTAGCGCCCTGTTGTGTCGTCATCAGGGGCCACAACGGCGACATCCATGCGCAAGAACGGCGCCATCAGGATCGAGACCGCGCCAAAGCCTGCAAAGACCACAACTGGCGCAATGTCAGCCTCGCGGGCCAGCCCAGTGAGCGTGGCTGCAATGGCGTAAGCCAATGAAAACATGGCGTGGTTTGCGTTCATCAGGGGGCGGTTATGCTTTGCCTCCAGTTCCGAGACGCGCGCGTTCATCACCACATCAAGCAGCCCCGAGGCCATGCCCACCAGCCCCATCGTCAGCGCGAAAATCGCGGGCACGGCGACCTGTGCGGGCAACAGCCAGACCAAAGCCAGCATCACCACGCCCGCTTGCATCGCGCGGGCCCCGAGAATTTTATCGGCTTTGGGAGCCAACCACATTGACGACACCAACCCCGTCGCAGAGCCCAGCAACAGCAGCCCAAAAAGCGCGTCATTGGCCCCGAGCTGTGCTTTGATCACCGGCACATAGGCGGCAAAGCAGCCCCAGAACAGCCCGACAACCACAAAGGCGGCGGCGGGACGGCGAGAGATGGAAAGTGCGGAAATAACTGACATGGCGCCAGTGCTGTCGGAAAAATTTTCCCAAAGCAAGTTTCAAAGTGAGAGGGCGGAGGTAAAACCGGTGCCTTCGCGCATGCAGTAGCCCGTAAACAGATCGGGGCCGCGCTGTTCAAGCGCGGCCCCGACAGTGTTTTGGTTGGCTTTGTTTAAATCTCGAATGGGCGCGGTGCCACGACCTGTTCCATCAGGTTGTTGTCCCAGTCACCCTCGACCACAAAGTGCGCAAGTCCGCCCAGCAGGACCGCTTCGATCAGGTTGTGGGTGACATAGGCGTATACGCCCGGTTGTTGGAAGGTATACATCGCAGCCATCGCGGTGCCGCCGCGCACAAACCATGTCTCGACATCTGTCAAAGGTGGCACAGAGAAGGATGTTTCCCAAACGTAGTCGCCATGCCCGCCGATCACATGTGGGCGTGAATCGCGGTTGGCCTGGTTGTGGACCATCAAAACGGTTTCACCGACTTTGAATTTCAAGGCGTTGTCGCCTGTCAGAGCGCCGACTGCACCGTTGAACACCACATGGGACGGGGTCAATGTGCGCATCGCATCAAGGCTGTCGGCATAGTCGTCGCCTGCAACTTCATAGTCGATGTAATCGCCGTTTTCATCCTTGGGCAGGTAGTAGTCCTGCTCGCCCATATAGGCGATGCTGTCGTATTTCAGCGCATTGCCATTTTCGTCTGTCAGGCCCTCGCGGGGCAAGACCATGACGGCGCCGTTCATGCCGTGTGTGGTGTGGTAAGGGATCATCGCGCCGCCGGGTGCGCAGTGATAGGTAAAGCAGCCCGCTTTTGTGGCTTTCCAGCGCAGCACAGCCTCTTCGCCGGGAAAGATGTGTGTCAATGCGGCGCCGCCAAGCGCGCCTGTGGCTGCGTGGAAGTCGATGTTATGCTCAAGCTGGCTTTCGGCAGGGTTGCGCAGGGTCAGCTCGATCATGTCGCCCACATGGCAGATGATCAGAGGTGCAGGGACCGAGCCGTTGAAGGTCAGCGCCCAGATGGTGGCACCTGTGTCCTCGTCGACGACCATCTTGCGTTCGGTGGTGACCAGTTCGATCTCGATGAGCTTTGGCCCGCCGGTTGCGACCTGTTCGTGAGCAGGGGCAAAGGGTGGTGCAACAAGTTCCTGTTTCACGCGGGTGTAACCGGACAGATCCGCAGGTGCGGCCTCGGCCTTGGTCTGCTCTTCGTCGACTTGAGTGAAATAGGTCATTGGCGCGGCTTTTGGCACTGGTGCGCGGCGTGGACCGGCAAGACCTGCGGTGCCTGTGATCGCGGCGGCACCCGCAAGAACGGATCCGCGCAGAACATTACGGCGGCTGGTTGGCATTGCGCCGGGGTTTACAATCTTGGTCATTTTCTTCTCCTTTGGAGAGTGGGGCGCGAGGCCGAAAGCGGGCTTGCGCAAATTCGTGTGTGGGTCCGTGGTTTACAGACCGGTGAGTTGATCCTCGAAGCGCTTGAGCGCGTTTTTGGGGATGCGGCCTTCGAGGTAGCCCTCGGGCATTTCAGAGATGTCGCCCACGGCGATCGTCATCACCATGCCCATCGCATAGTGCGGCTTGCAGCGGATGCCGTAGAGCCCGGGCACGTCAAAAGTTGCCGATACGTCACTGTTCATTTTACCCGAAAATGCGACGGCGCCCTCGGGCATCAATTCGGGGATGGATTCGGCGTTGTGGCTGCGGTCGGTCGCGATAAAGTTCACGGTGTCACCAACGGCGATGCGCAAGAAACCTGGTTCCAGCACCATTGTGCCCGCTTCGCCGCGGTTCAACTGCTGCACTTCAAAAACTTCGGCAGCGGCGGCGCCTGTCAATGCAACGCTCAATGCGAGACCGGAGGCTATCATTCGAAACATGTGTTTTCCTTTCGATTAATGTTGGCCTCAGGCTAGGCGCAAAAATCCGGTCCAACATTGTGATGGCGCAAGCAAAACAGCGAAATTTCTTGATCTGGATCAATTCACATGGATTTCTACACAATTTTGTGAGAATCTGCCGCCATGAAGACAGCAAAGAACCCCAACAACAGATTGCGTCTGGATGAAAGTCTCTTGGCTGGCTTGCCACCTTTCGCCAAGCTGGACACAGCACAGATCGCCGAAATCCTCGCGCAGGCCAGTTCGCGCCGTTACGAGGCCGGTGTGTCGGTTTTCGAGGAGGGTCAGGCCGCCGACCGGTTTTATCTGTTGCTGGATGGCTATGTGAGGGTCGTGCGCATCACCCCTGACGGCGATCAGGTGATTGCGATGCATATTCCCGCCGGTCAGTTGTTCGGCATTGCCAAAGCATTGGGGCACGCGACCTATCCTGCAACGGCGATCACCGCGACGCAATCGCTTGCCTTGTCGTGGCCGACCCGCGTCTGGGACGACTTCACCGCACGCTATGACGGCTTTAGCACCGAAACCTACCGGTCGGTTGGCCAGCGCATGAGCGACATGAACAACCGCGTTGTGGAAATGGCGACCCAGCATGTCGAGCAGCGCATTGCCTGCGCCCTGTTGCGGCTGATCCACCAGACCGGTCGTAAGGTCGCGGATGGCATCGAGATCAATTTTCCGATCACGCGGCAAGACCTGTCAGAGATGACCGGCACCACGCTGCACACTGTCAGCCGGATGCTGAGTGCGTGGGAAAAGGACGGGATTGTCAAAAGCGGGCGCAAAAAGATTACCGTGTGTGACCCGCATCAACTGGTGGTTTTGTCTACCGCGGCTGCGTGATGCAGGCCGCAAGTTCCGCGGTCAGCGCCTCGATCTCCAGCCCGTATTCCGCGCAGGCATCGACCAGCGTGTGAAACGGCGCGACCAGACAGCCGACGCAAAGCATTTTGTGACGCAGGAACACGCCGATGGTTTCGGGCCAGCGCGCCATCATATCCTCGAGCAATAAATCAGGGTCATCCAAGCGCATTCGTTTCATCTCGCACCTTCGGTTACAGCGCATTTCATAGCAAACACTGTATCAGCTTTACCGCGTGGAACCTTGCGCTGGCGCAAACTCCGCTCAGGTCGCATCGCCTAAGTAGGTCATATCAACTGACGAACGGGGGGCCAAAATGGCTGAATTTTTGACAAAATCGAGGGCGCGGAATGTGTTCTACGGAGGATCTTTTTTCTTCGTGGTCATCTTTATCGTGCTGACAATCAACAGTCACAAATATGTGGTCGAGGTTTCAACGGCGGGAATGCCGTTGAGCGAAGAGGTGATCTTGGGCAAGCGCGTCTGGGAAAGCAGTTCTTGCATCAACTGTCATACCTTACACGGCGAGGGCGCGTATTTTGCCCCCGAAGTCGGCAATGTGATGACCCGCTGGGGTGTGCAAGACGACCCCGAGGCCGCGTTTGAAGTGCTGCAAGGCTGGATGGAAGCCCAGCCAAGCGGCGTCGAAGGTCGTCGCCAGATGCCCAACTTCAACCTGACCGAGGAAGAAATTCGCGGGCTTTCAGAGTTTCTGCGCTGGGCCGATCAAACCGACACACAGGGCTGGCCGCCCAATGACGCGGGATAAAGGAGAGATTTTATGAAGTATCAATCACAAAAAGTGGCCTACGCCTATTTCGTCTGTGCGATGGCATTGTTCGGCATTCAGGTGCTGGGCGGGCTTCTGGCCGGCTGGATTTACGTCTCGCCCAACTTTTTATCCGAGATCTTGCCGTTCAACGTGATCCGCATGATCCACACCAACGCATTGATCGTCTGGCTATTGCTTGGCTTTTTTGGTGCCGCCTATTTTCTGGTGCCGGAGGAATCCGAGCGCGAGCTGTATTCGGTCAAACTGGCCTATTTGCAGTTGATCATTCTGGTGGTCGGCACATTGGGCGCAGTTGTCAGTTATCTGCTTGGCATTCACGGCGGGCGCGAGTTTCTCGAGCAGCCGCTTTGGGTGAAGTTCGGCATTCTGGTGGCGGCGCTGATATTCCTGTTCAACATCTCGATGACGGTTCTGGCGGGGAAGAAAACCGCGATCACCAATGTGTTGTTGATGGGTCTTTGGCTGTTGTCCCTGTTGTGGATTTTCGCCTTTATCAACCCTGACAACCTGTCATTGGACAAGATGTATTGGTGGTTTGTGGTCCACTTATGGGTGGAGGCCACATGGGAGCTGGTCATGGCCGCGATCCTTGCGTTCTTGTTGCTCAAGCTGACGGGCGTGGACCGCGAGATTGTCGAGAAATGGCTTTATGTCATTGTGGCCACGGCGCTGTTTTCGGGGATTTTGGGCACAGGGCACCATTTCTACTGGATCGGATTGCCGGGCTATTGGCAGTGGATCGGGTCGATTTTCTCGACCTTTGAAGTGATCCCGTTCTTCTTGATGATGTCGTTTGCGTTTGTCATGGTCTGGAAAGGCAAGCGAAACCACCCCAACAAGGCCGCGCTATTGTGGTCGCTGGGGTCCAGCACGGTGGCGTTTTTCGGGGCTGGCGTCTGGGGGTTCCTGCACACGCTACACGGGGTGAATTTCTATAGCCACGGCACGCAGATCACCGCAGCCCACGGGCACCTGTCGTTCTATGGGGCCTATGTCGCGCTGAACCTCGCGATCTTTACCTATGCGATGCCGCTGCTGCGCCAGCGCCAGCCCTATAATCAGGTGCTCAACATGGCCAGCTTTTGGCTGATGACCGGCGGGATGGCGTTTATGACGATTGTCCTGACGTTTGCGGGCACGATCCAGACGCATTTGCAGCGCGTGGTAGGCGAGTATTATATGGACGTGCAAGACAGTTTGTCGCTGTTCTACATGATGCGTTTCGGCGCGGGTGTGGCGGTTGTGCTGGGGGCCTTGTTGTTCATCTATTCGCAGCTTGTCGTGCGCAAGCGCGAGATCATTGAACCGGGTCCGAACGTGACCGTGCCGGGGGAATAGATGATGAAAGACACCATCGTCGATATCGCGCATTATCATGCCTCGGGTCTTGAATGTGATCTGTTCAAATCGGCCCATGACAATGGTTTGCCCCTTCTTTTGAAGGGGCCGACCGGCTGCGGTAAAACCCGTTTTGTCGAACATATGGCCGCCAGACTGGGCCGCAAGTTATACACGGTTGCCTGCCATGATGACCTGTCTGCCGCTGATCTGATCGGGCGGTATCTGTTGAAAGGCGGCCAGACGGTCTGGGTGGATGGGCCGTTGACCCGCGCCGTGCGCGAGGGTGCGATTTGTTACCTTGACGAGATTGTCGAGGCCCGAAAGGACGTAACCGTGGTCTTGCATCCGCTGACCGACAATCGCCGCACCTTGATGATTGATCGCACCGGCGAAGAGCTGGTGGCCCCAAAAGAGTTCATGTTGGTGGCCAGCTATAACCCCGGCTACCAAAATGTGCTCAAGCGCATGAAACCATCGACCCGCCAGCGGTTTTTGTCTGTCACCTTAGACTTTCCGAAACCGGCGCAAGAGATTGCGGTGGTCGTCCATGAAAGCGGGTTGGATGAGACACGCGTCGCATCCCTTGTGCGGCTTGGCGGGCATATCCGCGCGCTGTCGGGTATGGATCTGGAGGAAGGTGTGTCCACCCGCCTGCTGATTTATGCAGCCACCTTGATGGCGGCGGGCATGGGTGTGACCCAAGCGATCGAGGCCGCGATCATCAAGCCATTAAGCGACGACGAAGACGTGCAGACCGCATTGCGCGATCTGGTCGCCACGGTCTACGGCTAGGGGGTAACACGATGCATCTGCGCGATTTGATGGAACCGGAGGAAACCGTCGGCAACCTGTGGCACGATATGGCCAGCGGGATCGGGGCGGCGAAAACCTACAACGATGCGGCGGTGACATTGGCGCAGGTCCGCCCCAGTCTGGCGCTGTTGTTTCGCGCATTGGGCGGGCACGCAGGCGTGGAATTGGGCGAGGCCCCTGCCAGTCTGGTTGCCCATCGCCGCGCGGTGCACCGCAAGATCGGCGCCGAGCGCGAAAAGGAATGGGTCGCCCGCTTTGACGGCGAGCGCCTGCGCCTGCCGCCGGTGATTGCGGCCTTTCGTGATGCGCGCCTGAACAAGGCCTGTTATTTCTGGCTGACCGCGCTTGCCGCCCGCGCCGACGTGCCGCCGCCCACGCCCAATTTGCGCGCCCGCGACTGTGTTACGATCCAAGCGAATGCAAGTGCCGCCGACCGTGTTTATGCCGCCTGCCCGGGCCTGCGCGACGCCTACCGCCAGATGTGTGACTATGCCTATGCCGGACGCCCGACCCTGCGCTTGCCCGCCGCCGAGGCCGCGATGGAACGGGCCATTCGTGACCAGCTTGGCGGCGCTACGCCGGCACATCAAGACCACGCATCCGACCGCCATTATATGCCCTTTGCGCCGGTGCCTTTCTGGTTGGCCTTCGGTGCCGGTGAGACCAGCGATACTGCCGCTGCGCCCGATGAGACCAACGCGCCACCCCCTGCTGCCGCGATGAGCACGCGCAAGTTTGGTCTGCGCAAAGACCGCGCTGAGGCCAACCGCAAGGACAGTTTTATCCTGCACCGTTTTGAATCGATCCTGTCATGGGTGGAATCGATGAACCTGAACCGCAGCGTTGATGACAATGACGACGAGAACGCGCAAAAGGCCGCCGACGACATGGACAATATCACCCTGTCGAAAGTCGATAAGCGGGCGGCCACAAGGCTGCGGTTGCACCTTGATCTGTCACCCGCCGATGCGGATCACGAAAAGCTGGCGGGCATCTTCACCTATCCTGAATGGAACCACAAAAGCCGCAGTTATATGGATGCGCATTGCCGCGTTCTGGATGCGCCTGCGATCCCTGATCCGCATGAGGCATTTGTGCCCAATGCCGCGCGCAGCCGTGAAGTGCGCCGCCAGTTCGAGGCGCTGCGCCCGCGCCGCGTGTTGCGCCCGCGCCAGATTGACGGGCCCGAGCTGGACCTTGATGCGCTAATCACAGCCCAAGCGGATCTGGCGGCCACCGGCCAGGGCAGCGACCGCATCTGGCAGTCTTCGCGTCAGATCGCGCGCGACCTTGCGGTGGCGTTTTTGATCGACACCTCGCGGTCCACCGAGGCCGCAGTTGGCGACACTTCGGTGATCGATGTGTCCCGAGAAGCCCTTGCCGCGCTTGCCACAGGCATTGACGCTGCTGGCGACACTCTGGGCATCTGGGGGTTTTCATCGCTGCGCCGCGACCGGGTTTTTCTGACCCGCTGCAAGGGGTTCGAGGCCAGGATGGGCCCCGATATTATCGCCAATATCAGCGCGTTGCGCCCCGGGCATTACACCCGTCTTGGCGCGGCGATCAGGCATAGCTCTGCCATGCTCGCCCAGCAAACCGCTGCGCGCAAACTGTTGATCGTATTGACCGATGGCAAGCCCAACGACCTTGACCATTATGAAGGCCGGCACGGTATCGAAGACAGCCGCATGGCCGTGCGCGAGGCAAGGCGTGCGGGTCAATCGTTGCACGGCGTGATCATCGACGAGGACGGCCAAGACTGGTTTGCCCGCATTTTCGGGCGCGGTGGCTACAGTCTTTTGCCGAACCCTGCCCGCCTGACCCGCGCGTTGCCCGATATTTACCGCAAACTTACACAGGAAACATAATCATGCGCCCAACTGCCCTTATCCCGATGTTGCTGGCTTCACCCGCATTTGCCGAAGCCTTTGACCGGCCCATTCCACAAGCCCAGTCCGCCACCGCGGAATACTGGTTTGGGATGGCATCACTTGCCTTGATCATCGCGCTGGTTGCGGTGCATCTGTCGGTCAGGCGCAAATGACCCCCCCCGGTTGGCCTGCGGGGAAAATCGCGCTGGTGCTCTATCCGTTCGGGGCCAGTGCCGCGGCGGTGAACGTGTTTTTTGCCTCGCTGATTGGCAGTTGGGTCGGCTTGCCGGTGCTTGATGCCGTCTGGTCGATTGCGCTGGGCTGTGTCATTGCGGTGCCGGCAACGCTTGCGTTTGCCCGCCATATCCGGCGATTGATGGATGAGGCAAAGTCAGGGGACACCACATGAAGATTGATCTGTCAAACGGCCAAGCCACGGTGGATGCCGCGGATCTGGGTCCATTGCTGGGCCTTGCCCCCGCCGATGTGCCCGCAAAGATGCGCGATGGCGAGATCACCAGCCGCGCCGAGACCGGTGTTGACGCCGATGCGGGGCGGTTCCGGCTGATTTTCTACTACCACAACATGCGGGTCCGGCTGACCTATGATGCCAGTGGCACGGTCATCTCCACATCAACCACACCCATTGGAAAGCGATCATGAGCACATCAACCGCCACGCAGATGCGTAAATGGACAGGACCTGCCGTGTTCAGTTTCGGGTTTCGCCCGCTGTTTTTACTGGCCTGTGTCTGGGCCGCTGTCGCCATGATCCTGTGGATCGGGATGCTTTCGGGCCGTGTTGCCCTGCCGACGGTATTTGACCCGGTCACATGGCACGCGCATGAATTTCTGTTCGGGTATCTGTCGGCGGTGATCGCGGGGTTTTTGTTGACGGCGGTGCCCAATTGGACCGGTCGTTTGCCGGTGGTAGGCTGGCCTTTGGCAGGGCTTTGTGTGCTTTGGATTGCGGGGCGGCTGGCGGTTGGTGCCTCGGCCTATTTGCCCGCGGGGGTGGTGGGCGTGGCCGATCTGTCGTTTCTTGTGGCGCTTTGGGCGGTGATATTCCGAGAGATCGTTGCGGGCAAGAAATGGGCCAACCTGCCGGTTTTGATCCTTTTGGCGCTGTTTATTGCCGCTGATGCGCTGTTCCATCTTGAAGCGGTGCAGGGCGAGAGTGCCAGTCAGGGCTATGGTTTGCGGCTGGGGCTTGGCGTGGCGCTGGTGCTGATCATGCTGATCGGTGGCAAGGTGACCCCGTCGTTTACCCGCAACTGGTTGGTCAAGCGCGGTGACACGGTGCTGCCCACGCCACCGATGCAACGCTATGATAAGGCGGTAATTGTGGTGTCGGCTGCGACATTATTGGCATGGGTTGCCCGGCCTGATGCCGGCCTGGTCGGGGCCGCACTGCTGATCATCGCAGGTTTGCATAGTGTCCGGCTGTGGCGCTGGCAGGGCGTCAGAGCGCTGGCCGAGCCGCTGGTTTGGGTGCTGCACGCGGGCTATGCATTTGTCCCGCTGGGGGCGCTTGCGGTGGGTGTCAGCATTGTGTTTCCCGCCACCATCAGCACGGCCGCCGCCCTGCATGTCTGGACGGCCGGTGCGATCGGATTGATGACCCTTGGTGTGATGACGCGGGCCTCTTTGGGGCATTCGGGCCGCGCGTTACATGCGGGGGCGGGCACCACGTGTCTTTATGCCGCGGTAATCGGCGCGGTCATCACGCGGCTGGCGGCAGATCTGTTTGTCACCTACCGCGTGGCGCTATTGGATGTAACAGCCCTGTTGTGGATTGCAGGATTTGCAGGTTTTGTCGTGCTATACGCGCCATTGCTGTTGCGGCCCAAACCGGCCCGCTAGGTGCCGCAAAAGGTTTGATAGGCCCCGAAGGATGCCGGTGCGGGGCCTTCAAAGGCTTCCAATCCGCGGACCTTGCTGAACGGGTGTGACAAGACCGCAAGCAGTTTTTGAAACGGGGCCATGTCGCCCGCCTCAGCCGCTTGCAAGGCCTGCTCCACAAGGTGGTTGCGCGCAATATAGACCGGGTTGACCGCGTTCATCGCGTCAAGGCGCGCCTGTGCCTGCTGCGGATCACGCAACAGGCGCGCCCGCCAGTCCGCCAGCCAAGCGATGATTTTGCTGTCATTGTCAAACAGGGCTGCGATGTCCTGATCCGTGTCCGATGCCAGCCGCCGGAAGAATTGGGTATAATCGACGCCCTGCCCGTCCATCGCCGCGAACAGGTCGTTGATCAGTGCGCTATCGCCGTCTTGCGCCGCGCTTAGGCCGATTTTGGCACGCATCCCTGCGGTCCACAGATCGGTATAGCGTCCGGTGAACCCATTGATCACATCGGTCGCCAAGCGAATGGCGCGGTCGGTGTCATCTGCGTCGATCAGCGGCAAAAGAGCCTCTGCAAGGCGGGTCAGGTTCCATTGCGCCATGACCGGCTGCTTGCCAAAGGCATAGCGCCCATTGCGGTCAATCGAGCTGAACACCGCGTTGACATCATAGGCGTCGATAAAGGCGCAGGGGCCGTAATCAATGGTTTCGCCCGAGATCGTGACGTTGTCGGTGTTCATCACGCCATGCACAAATCCAACATGGAGCCAATTTGCGACCAGTGCGGCCTGGCGGTCGGCTACACGGGTCAGAAAGGCCAGATATGTGTCGGGCGCATCGACCAGGTCGGGATCGTGGCGGGCGATGGCATAGTTGGCCAATTGGCGAACTTTTTCCCAGTCGTTGCGGGCGGCGAAGAATTGGAAGGTGCCGACGCGCAGGTGGCTTGCGGCGATGCGGGCCAGCACGGCGCCCTGTTTCATGCCGTCGCGCGCGACGTTTTCGCCCGTGGTCGTGGCGGCAAGGGCGCGCGTGGTGGGGATGCCTAGCGCGTGCATCGCCTCGCCCATCAGATATTCGCGCAGGACAGGTCCAAGCACCGCCTTGCCGTCGCCGCCGCGCGAGAACGGCGTGCGGCCAGAGCCTTTGAGATGCAGGTCGAACCGCGCCCCTTGGGTGTCGAAGATTTCGCCCAAAAGGAGCGCGCGCCCGTCGCCGAGTTGTGGGGAAAACCCACCAAACTGGTGGCCCGCATAGGCCATCGCAAGGGGGGTGGCGCCCTCGGGGGCTACAGCGCCAGAGAGTTCTTGGGCGGAAGATTTCAGGGCGTGAGGGTCGAGACCCAGTGATGTGGCGAGGGCGGTGTTCACGAGCAAGACCTTTGGCGCGGGTGCCGCGGCCCCTTGCCATTCGGCGTAGAAGCCGGAGAGATCACGCGCGTAGGAATTGTCAAAATCGAACTTTTGCGGTGAATTGGTCATGGGTTGGTCCTTTGGGTTTCCACAATTTGATCGCATGGCGCTTTGCGTGGCCATTTCCTCTGGAGTGAACGACTGCTTCAGGTCCGAAGCGGACCATAAAGAATAGGGTAGGCGATCAGAATATATTCCGCTAGAATCAAGTTCCTCTGGATAGACTACTCTGGACAATACGCACGCCGACAATGGGTATCGGGCGAAATAGGAGGCGCATTTTGGGACATATCGCTCAAATGAACATGGGATTTCTCCTGCATCCTCATGGCGACTACCGAATTTCAGGGTTTGAAGATAATTCAGACCTCGTCAATGCTGTCGCCGACAGATCAAACGGCTTTGTCTGGCGCCTCAAAGATGATGGGTATGAACGACCCGAAAACGATACCGGTCGGTTGTTCGGGCGGCCTGAAGTCGCTCTTGCAACGCTGTCAGTCTGGGAAAGTTACAAGGATTTTTCACATTTCGTTCACAAGACCGTTCATGGTCAATTCCTCGACCGGCGCGCTGAATGGTTCGAACACGTCGATGCGCCCAGCTACGTGATCTGGCCGGTGGAGGAACATCACATCCCGACCCTGACCGAGGGCAAACAAAAGCTGATGCTTCTGCGCGAGAACGGACCGCGCAGTGGCGCGTATGATTTCGCGTATGGCGCGCGCACCTTTGGCGTTTAGCTGAAGTAATTACGTCATGTATAGGGCAGTCATTTGGCGCAGGACAATCTGTGCGAAATGCATGGCGTGCGATGGCAGGGCAGCGGTGCCTACTCCGCCGCCTGCCGCTTTGGCAGCACCCAGTCAGGCCGGATGAAATGGCAGGTATAGCCGTTGGGCAGGCGCTCGAGGTAGTCTTGGTGCTCTGGCTCGGCTTCCCAGAAATCACGGGCGGCTTCGACTTGGGTCACGACCTTGCCCGGCCAGAGGCCTGAGGCGTCTACGTCGGCAATTGTGTCCAGCGCCTGCGTTTTTTGCGCGTCATCAAGGTAGTAGATCGCCGAGCGGTAGGACATGCCGCGGTCGTTGCCTTGGCGGTTGGGCGTGGTCGGGTCGTGGATCTGGAAGAAGAATTCGAGCAGTTTGCGGTAGCTGGTTTGGGCGGGATCAAACACGATTTCGATCGCTTCCGCATGGGTGCCGTGATCGCGGTAGGTCGCATTCGCCACGTCGCCACCCGTATAGCCCACGCGCGTGGAGACCACCCCGTCAAGCTTGCGGATCAGGTCTTGCATGCCCCAAAAGCAGCCGCCTGCGAAAATTGCGCGCTCAGTCATTTAGATGTCCTCCACTTGAGTGATGAATTCGCCGTAGCCTTCGGCCTCCATGTCGTCGCGGTGAATGAAGCGCAGGCTGGCCGAGTTGATGCAATAACGCAGCCCGCCCTTGTCGCGTGGCCCATCGTTAAAGACGTGGCCCAGGTGGCTATCGCCGTATCTGGACCGCACTTCGGTGCGGACCATGCCAAAACCTGCGTCCGTATGTTCGGTCACATGCCCGGTCACGATGGGTTTGGTAAAACTGGGCCAGCCGCAGCCGCTTTCAAACTTGTCAGCGGATGCAAAAAGCGGCTCGCCCGAAACGATATCCACATAGATACCCGGTGCCGTATTGCCGTTCAAAGGGCCGCTGCCTGCCCGCTCAGTCCCGTTTTCCTGTGTGACGCGGAATTGCTCTGGCGTGAGGGCGGCAATGGCTTTGTCGGTCTTTGCGTATGTCATCATACAGGTCCTTGTCTGGTTGGTGCTGCATATCAGATAGGGCGATCAGCCCCGGTTTACCAATGGCTGGCGCCTATTGTTACACTGCGCGCACATCCGCGTGTGTGGGGTCGGTCAAATAATCCTGACAGTGCAACGCAATCTTTACCCCTGCACTGATAGGCAGTTCATCATGGTGAGTTGTGCGAGGCAAGTGACGTGTTTCTGATGATCGAGACCCTATTGCAAGAGAATATCCTGCGGATCGTGGTGCTGGCCGCCGTGGTATGTGCGGCAGGGTCGGTATTGACGGTGATGACATTGCGCCGGTTGATCGTGGCCCACGGACAACTCAAGATGATCCAATTGGGGTTAAGCGGTTTGATCACGGGCACCACGATATGGGCCACGCATTTCATTGCGATGCTCGCCTATGAACCCGGCGTTCCACACGGCTACGAGCCGGTTTTCACAGCCCTGTCGTTTGGCGTTGCGATTGTCGGATCCCTGGTTGCCAATAGTGCCGTAGCCTACATGCACGGGCGCGCCAAATTCGTGGTGGCGGGGGCCAGTTTCGGCCTGACGGTCGCGACTATGCATTATGTCGGGATGTCGGCATTTCAGGTCCCCGGTGAAATTCTGTGGCAGGCGGGTCTGGTGATCATATCGGTGCTTGTCGGGGTCGGTTTGGGCATCGCCAGCTACCACCGCATCATTTTCCCGGTGACACGCTATTGTTGGTTGGGCGCGGCCATTTTGATGGTTCTGTCCATCGTCACGTTGCATTTTATCGGGATGAGCGCGCTTGAAATCAACCCAAGCGATACGCTGACCGTTCCGCCCCAAATCATTTCGGAACCGGTGCTGGTGATCATGATTGTATCGGTTGTGGCCGTGGTTTTGTTCGTCGGGTTTTCGACGATCGGGATTGAAACCAAGCTGGAAAATGAAGCGGTTGTCCAGCTCAAGCATACGGTAATGCATGATCCATTGACCGGGCTACCCAACCGGCTGCATTTGCTGGACAAGCTTGATGCGCTCGAGGCGGTGTTGAAAACCGAGCCGCGCCTCAACATCGAAATTATCTCGATCGATCTGGATTCATTTAAGCAAATCAACGATATACATGGTCATGCCGTGGGTGACATGGTGCTTGAAACGGTTGCGACCCGCCTAAAAACACAGATTAGCGATGATGTCTTTGTCGCGCGTGTTGGCGGTGATGAATTTGCCGCCGTCAGGGTCGGGTTCACAAATGCCAAACAGGTCAAATCCCTTGCCGAGACGCTGCGCGATCTCATCACTCGGCCGATCCATCTGGTCAATCTCGCAGTGGCAGCAAGCGCGTCTTTTGGTCGTGCCAACAGCACAAAAGATGGCGGTGACCTTGGTGAATTATTGCGAAAATCCAATCTTGCCTTGTCCCTTTGCAAGCAGGATGTCGATCAGGACTTTTGTGACTACGACCCGCAGATGGACCAGCAGGTCCGAGAAAAAGTGAGACTTACCAATGATTTGCGCACCGCCTTGGTCCAGCGGCAATTTGAACTGGTGTATCAGTTGCAAAATGATGCCGTGACCCGCGATGCCGTTGGTTGTGAAGTTCTGTTGCGGTGGCGGCATCCGGTTCGCGGCATGATTTCACCGGTTGAATTTATACCTCTGGCGGAAGAAACGGGGTTGATCCAGGACATCGGCCTGTGGGTTTTACGGACGGCCTGCGCTGAGGCGGCGACCTGGGTGCAGCCCTGGAGCGTCGCGGTAAATGTCGCCCCGCAGCAACTAGCACACCCCAGTTTTGTCGAAAATCTGTCGGATGTGTTGTTGGAAAGCGGGCTGCCTGCGGGCCGGTTGGAATTGGAAATCACCGAAGCGAGTGTTATTCACGACCCTGCCTTTGCGCTGAAAGTATTGAAAAATATCAAAAAAATGGGTGTCCGTATTGCGATGGACGACTTTGGCACCGGATATTCCTCGCTGGCGACGCTACAAACATTTCCATTCGACAAGATCAAAATCGATCGCAGTTTTGTGACCGACCTGCATCTTGATCCCCATCGTGCCGCAATTGTGCGGGCGACGCTGTCATTGGGGGCGGCGTTTGGCATCCCGGTCTTGGCGGAAGGGGTCGAAACCGAAGACGAGTTGGCGTTTCTTGGACAAGAGGGCTGTCAATTGGTGCAGGGGTTTTATTTTGGCAAACCTCTTGGCATTGATCTGATCCGAAACATGACCATGCAGCCGCAGGCGAAATTGGCCTCCTGACCTTATCAGGCTCGTGAAGGCGTGTGATGTTGCGCGGCATATCTTGCACCTGGCGCAAGACTATCGCGTAGCATTTTTACGGAAATCGCGGCAGAATGGGCTTTTCACCCGTGAAAGGCCGCGTGATGTCGTTTCCCACAATCGGATTTCTTGGCATCGGCATGATGGGCGCGCCGATGGTCCGCGTTCTTTTGCGAGCCGGTTTACATGTGCATGTCTGGAACCGGAGCACGGCAAAATCCAACGCGCTGGCGATGGATGGCGCGCTGGCTGCGTCCACTGCGCCGCACGCTGTCGCCAAGGCCGATATCGTGATTTCCATGCTGTCGGACGGTGCGGCAACAGCGCAGGTTCTAGCGCAATGTGTGCGGGCCGGGACACTGCGAGCAGGGCAAATCTGGATCGAAATGGCCTCGGTCAAACCCGACGAGGCCCGCACCCAAGCCCGTGATCTGGCGGTTTTTGGCGTCGACCACCTTGACGCGCCTGTCTCTGGCGGCACCGACGGGGCGAAGGCGGCAACACTTGCGATCATGGTCGGTGGCGAAATTGATGTTTTCGAGCGCGCAAAAAAGACCTTGGCGGTGATGGGCAGGCCGACGCGGGTCGGACCATCAGGAAGCGGCCAACTGGCAAAACTGGCCAATCAGGGCATCGTCGCGATCACGATCGGCGCTGTGGCAGAAGCGATGCTGCTTTTGCAAAAGGGCGGCGCGGACCCCGCAGCCGTGCGCGATGCCCTGAAGGGCGGCTTTGCCGATAGCACTATTTTGCAGCTTCACGGCGCACGTATGACGGACAATGATTTTGCCCCGCGCGGGCGCGCCACGATCCAGCTCAAAGACCTTGATAACATTTTGGCCGAGGCCCGCGCGCTGGGCCTGACCTTGCCGATGACCGTTGATATGCAGCGCCGGTATGAGCGGCTTTGCACCCGAATGGGTGCGGCGGACCTTGATCACGCAGCCTTATTTCTGGAGCTGTTGGATCGCAATCAAGCGTCTTGACCGACCCGCTGTCGCTGCTGGCCAAGTCCCGCAATCGACAGGTCCATCACATCGCCAGCCTTGAGGTAGACCGGCGCAGGTTTCATGCCCATCCCGACCCCCGGCGGCGTGCCAGTGGTGATGATATCGCCCGGATGCAGCGTCATAAGCTGCGACAGATGCGCGATAATTTGCGCCACGCTAAAAATCATCGTGCCGGTATGTCCGGTCTGCATACGGGTGCCGTTCACGTCCAGTGTCATCGCCAGGTTTTGCGGATCGGGGATTTCGTCGCGTGTGACCAGATAGGGGCCAATGGGGCCGAATGTGTCGCAGGACTTACCTTTGGTCCACTGTCCCGTCAGCTTGGTTTGGTAGTCGCGCTCGGAGACATCGTTGACGATGCAATAGCCCGCGACATAGGTCAGCGCATCGGTTTCCGAGACATATTTCGCCTCTCGTCCGATCACCACACCAAGCTCGACTTCCCAATCGGTTGCCACCGATCCGCGCGGAAGGATCACGTCATCAAACGGCCCCACGATCGCGGAATTCGCTTTCAAAAACAGGATCGGATGGGCAGGGAGGTCCATGCCCGCCTCTGCGGCATGATCCGAATAATTCAAGCCGATGCACAGGAATTTCCCGAAATTTCCGACGCAGGCACCGATACGCGGATCGCCCGCGACCACGGGTAGGCTGGCCGGATCGAGCGTGCGCAGTTTGGCCAAGGCGTCGTCACCCAGAACATCGCCGGTGATATCGCCCAGATGCGCGGACAGGTCACGCAATGCCCCCGCCGCGTCCAGCATTGCAGGCTTTTCCGCGCCTTTGGCGCCATAGCGAACCAGTTTCATCAGTGGCTATCCCTTGGTGTGAATTTGCGTGAAATATCTTTGTAGTTGGTTGCATCGCGCAGGGTCATGCCCTCGTCAAACCGACCCACAAGTTCGCGGAAATATTGCTGCCACGGTGTCTGGCTTTCGGGGATCGCGTAGCCGCCAGCAGCCACAAGCTTGGCTGCGCGCTCGGCCAACTCGTCCAAAGGCACCAGCATATTGGCCGTGCATTTGATCAGGTCGATCCGCACCCGATCACCGGTTTGCAGCAACGCCAAACCGCCACCATCTGCCGCCTCTGGCGAGGCGTTCAAAATCGAAGGGCTGCCTGATGTGCCCGATTGTCGCCCGTCGCCGATACAGGGCAACGCCTTGATCCCCTGTTTGATCAGGTAGGATGGCGGGCGCATGTTCACGACTTCGGCGCCACCCGGATAGCCTTTTGGCCCCGTGCCGCGCATGAACAAGATACAGTCCGCGTCGATCGCCTCGGCGGGGTCATCGATGCGGTGGTGGAAATCTTCGGGTCCATCAAATACGACCGCACGCCCTTCGAATGCTTCGGGATCGTCGGGGTTTGACAGGTAGGTTTTGCGGAAATCCGCGCTGATCACGCTGGTTTTCATAATTGCGCTGTCAAACAGGTTGCCCGACAGATTGATGAAGCCCGCGTTTTCAAGCATGGGGGCCGCCACGGTTTTGATCACGCGCAGGTCTTTGGTCCGCAATGCCGCGCAGTTTTCGCCCATCGTGCGCCCGTTGGCGGTAATCGCATCAGGATGCGGCAGTAGACCGGCAGCGGACAATTCGCCCACAACCGCAGGCACCCCGCCCGCCTGTTGGAAGTCTTCGCCCAAGTAGTCGCCCGCAGGCTGCAAATTCACCAACAGCGGCACATGATGGCCGATTTTCTGCCAGTCATCATTGGTCAGATCGACGCCCAAGTGCCGCGCAATCCCGTTGAGGTGAATAGGCGCATTGGTCGAGCCACCGATGGCCGAGTTGATCACAATCGCATTTTCAAACGCCGCGCGCGTCATCACGTCGGTGGGTCGCAGGTCTTGCCAAACCATGTCGACGATGCGCTTGCCGGTCTCATAGGATATCTGGCCGCGTTCGCGGTAAGGCGCTGGAATTGCCGCCGATCCGGGCAGTTGCATCCCCAAAGCCTCGGCGAGGGAGTTCATCGTTGTGGCTGTGCCCATCGTGTTGCAATAGCCCACCGAAGGCGCAGAGGCCGCGGCGATGTCCATAAATTCCTCGTCGTCAATCTCGCCTGCTGCAAGCGCCTCACGCGCCTTCCAGATCACCGTGCCAGAGCCCGCACGCTCGCCCTTCCACCAGCCGTTCAACATCGGCCCAACGGACAAGGCAATCGCGGGAATATTGACCGTGGCCGCAGCCATCAACAGTGCAGGCGTCGTTTTATCGCAGCCGATATTCAACACCACGCCGTCAAGCGGATAGCCAAACAGGGTCTCGACCAGCGACAGATAGGCAAGGTTACGATCCAGCGACGCGGTGGGCCGTTTACCGGTTTCCTGAATCGGGTGCACCGGCACTTCGATCGGGGTGCCGCCGGCGGCGATAATTCCGTCACGCACCCGTTTGGTCAGCTCGATATGGTGCCGGTTGCACGGGCTCAGGTCCGATCCGGTTTGCGCAATCGCGACAATTGGTTTGCCCGACTGCAATTCATCGCGCGTCAGCCCGTAATTCAGATACCGCTCGAGGTATAGCGCGGTCATTTCGGGGTTGTCTTTGTTCATAAACCATTTGCGCGAACGCAGGTCTTCGATGGCAATTTTCTTCACGGTAAATTCCTGATTGTTCAGCGACCAGATTGTCTTGCGGGAGGACGCTGTTGTTCGCGGTCGACTTTACGACCACAAATCGCGATTGACTATAGGAGGCGGCAAATAACTATTTGGCTTTGAGCGCCGTTTTCATTTTCGCGGCAAGATCGGTTTCCCAATCGCTTTGCAATGTGCGGATATGCGCCACCTAGACGTTGCTTTTTCACTGTCGGCACGTCCGGATCGTCATGTGTCGCAGCCACCACGCCGGCAAGCAAAAAGATGAAGGCCAAAAGAACGAAATCGGCCATGGGCGGCTGCGCGCATTTCTGTGTCCGCGCCCCTACCGCAGGCGCCGCGCATAAAAAGGCCCCCCTGCGTCGCAACGCAGGGGGGCCTGATCCGCGGTATTGGCGGATTTATTCGCCGATTTCTTCTGGCAGGATCAGGTTCAGCACGATCGCGATGACCGCCGCTGGCAACAGACCCGATGTCAGAAGGATTTGCAGTGTCTTGCCGGTGTGCTGCAACGCGGATGGTTCAAGCTGCAACCCAAGGCCGACGGCCAGGGCGACCGCAAAGATCACCATGTTTCGCCGGTTCCAGTGCACGTCCGCCAGCATCGACATGCCCGCAGCCGCAACCATACCGAACATCACGATCACACCGCCGCCAAGCACGTTGATTGGCACAGTATTGATGATGGCGCCGATCTTGGGGATCAGGCCCGCGACAATCAGGAAAAGCGCCCCAATGGTCACAACATGGCGCGACATCACGCCGGTCATTGCGATCAGGCCCACGTTCTGGCTGAACGATGTATTTGGCAAGCCGCCGAACACACCCGCAATCGCGGTGCCCAGACCGTCCGCGAAAGTAGCGCCGGTGATTTCCTTGTCGGTCGCTTCACGCCCCGCGCCACCTTTGGTGATCCCCGAGACATCGCCCACAGTTTCAATCGCCGAGATGACCGCCATCAGGCACATGCCGATGATAATCGCCCAGTTCAGCTCGAAGCCCCAGCGGAACGGGTTTGGCAGCGCAAAATTTGCCGCCCGACCCACATTGGCAAAGCTGACCTGCCCCATGAAATAGGCCACGATGTAGCCCACGATGATACCGATCAGCACGGCGGCGACCGACAACATGCCTTTGGTAAAGAACTTCATCGCGAGCGTCACAAAGATCACCACAAGTGCGGGAAACCACATCGCCAGCGTGCCAAAGGCTTCGGTGCCCATTTTCGGAACGCCACCCGCCGCATATTGAATGCCCACTTTGATGAGCGCCAAACCGATCATCAAAACGATCAGGCCGGTTACCAATGGTGGCAGCGCAAAGCGGATTTTTCCGATGAATGTGCCGATGAAAAAGTGGAAGATGCCACCGATCACCACACCTGTCATCAACCCGCCAAGTCCGGCCACGCCAAGACCGGCAACCGCAGGGATCATAACGGGCAGGAACGCAAAAGATGTGCCCTGCACGATTGGCAGTTTTGCACCAACAGGGCCTATGCCGATTGTCTGGATCAATGTGGCGATCCCTGCAAACAGCATCGACATCTGGATCAGGTAGGTCATGTCCGGAAAGCCAAGCGCGCCTTGGTCAGAGCCGAAACCGATACCGGCGGCCCCCGCAATAATAATCGCAGGCGTTACGTTCGAGACGAACATCGCCAAAACGTGTTGAATGCCCAGCGGAATGGCTTTTGCCATCGGTGGGGTATAATTCGGGTCGCGGAGTTGCTCCGGTGTCCCGATAGATGCATCTGTCATTGTGTTAGTCCCTTGTTGCGTGATTGCCCGCTTTGCGCGGATCTGGGTGAAGTATTGTTGGCTTGGCGTGTCGTATGGCTGTGGGTGTCACATCGGCTGCGCCGTTTGGTCATGGCAGCATATCCATCAGGCGGAGTTCTGCAATCCGCTCGACCTGACGGCAGGCGGTGGCAAATTCGGTGGGCCGGTCGTGGCCGATGCGCTGTGCAAAGGCCGCCATGATGCTGGCCTTGCTGTGGTCGCGCACCGCAATGATGAACGGAAAGCCGAATTTTTCAGTATACTGCGTGTTCATCGCCACAAAGCCTGCACGCTCGTCGTCAGTCAACGCATCAAGCCCCGCGCCCGCCTGCTCGGATGTGCTTTGCGCGGTCAGGCGCTTGGCCGCAGCCAGTTTGCCTGCCAGATCGGGGTGGGCGAGCAGGACGCCCAAGCGTTCATCTTCGCTGGCCGAGCGGAACATGCGCGCCAAAGCATTGTGCAGCCCGACCGCCGTGTCATGCGCAGGGCCCAGTTCCAACCCATGCGCGCGCCGGGCGATCCAAGGCGAGTGTTCAAAGATACTGCCGTAAAGGGCGACAAAGCGCGATTGATCCATCTGGCTGGGCCGCTCGATACGCACATGCGGGTGCGCCTGCGCCCAATGGTCGGCGATCTGTTCACGGGTCGCGAACCACACGCCGTCATGGCTTTGGGCGTAGTCGATGAACTGTCGCAAGGCCTCGGCGCGCCCGGGCCGCCCGATCAGGCGACAATGCAGACCGACCGACATCATGCGCCCGCCTTCACGGTAAAGCGTGTCAAAGCTGGCTTTGAGGTAGTCGAAAAACTGGGTGCCGGTATTGAAGCCCTGCGGTGTCGCGAACCGCATGTCATTGGCATCCAGCGTGTAGGGCACAATCAATTGCGTATCGCGGCCAAATTCCATCCAATAAGGCACATCATCGGCATAGGTATCCGCGACATAGGCAAACTGGCCGGTCTGCGCGGCCAGACGCACCGTGTTTTGAGAACAACGCCCCGTATACCAGCCGCGCGGCGGCTCGCCCACAACTTCGGTGTGCAGGCGAATGGCCTCGCGCATATCGGCACGTTCCACATCTTCGCGGGCGTCTTTATACTCGATCCATTTCAACCCGTGGCTGGCAATTTCCCAGCCCGCCGATTTCATCGCGTGAACTTGTGCGGGGTTGCGCGCCAAGGCGGTTGCCACGCCGTAAACAGTGACCGGTAAATGCCCCAGCAAGCGGTGCAACCGCCAGAACCCTGCGCGCGCGCCGTATTCATAAATGCTTTCCATATTCCAATGGCGCTGGTCGGGCCATGCCGCCGCACCGACGATTTCGGACAGGAATGCCTCTGATGCCGCATCGCCGTGCAGCACGCAATTTTCGCCACCCTCTTCGTAATTCACCACGATTTGCACAGCGATACGCGCCCGCTGCGGCCAATCGGCAGCCGGCGGGGTGGCACCATGGCCATACATGTCACGCGGGTATCTGGTCATTGCACTCTCCGATAGCCCCACGATAGAGCACCCAAATCAAATTCGCTTTCAAAAAAAACACGAAACACCGTTAGCATTAGATGTGGTTTTCTTATCAATGTCAAAACAGTGGGCCCGGGCGGACCGCCGGCAGTGACATCTGCTGCGGCAGCCTGTGGACATAGTCAATCGCCGCACGCCGCAGCAGGGAATAGGAGGGTGTTTCGGCAAAAGCTTGCGTTGATCCAGCCCAACGATCTGGCCGACGCACCCGCGCCCAAAACAATGTCCTTCATGCCCGTCCCTCTTGCGCCGTGTAAAATGTAGACACATCGCGATAAAGCGGCATCTTGGCGCAGGAATGCAATGCAAACCGCGACTGTTTGCGCTAACAGTCTGATAACGAATCAAGGGGGAGGCTAACCGAATGCAGGACTGGTGGCGCGATGCGGTGATCTATCAGATCTATCCGCGGTCCTATCAGGACACGACGGGTAACGGCGTCGGCGACCTGACGGGCATCACCCGGCGGTTGGAGCATATCGCCGATCTTGGCGCGGATTGCATTTGGCTGTCGCCGATCTTTACCTCGCCGCAAAAAGACATGGGATACGATGTGTCGGACTATACCGACATCGACCCGCTGTTTGGCACGCTGGCTGATTTTGACGTGATGATCGCGCGGGCGCACGCCTTGGGCCTGAAGGTCATTACCGATCAGGTGTTGTCACATACATCCGACCAGCATCCGTGGTTTCAGCAAAGCCGCGTCAGCCGTGATAACCCGAAATCCGACTGGTATGTCTGGGCGGATCCACTGCCCGACGGCAGCCCGCCCACCAATTGGCACAGTCATTTTGGTGGCCCTGCGTGGGAGTTTGATCCGCAGCGCGGCCAGTATTATCTGCACAACTTTCTGGGCTCGCAGCCGGATCTGAACTTTCACAATCCCGATGTTGTGGACGCGATTATCGAGACCTGCCAGTTCTGGCTTGATCGGGGTTTGGACGGGTTTCGCCTTGATACGGTCAACTATTATTTTCACGATCAACAATTGCGGTCCAACCCCGCAGCCCAAGCCGCACCGCAAGTTATGGCGACTGATCTGTATGGAATGCAAAGCAACATTTACAACAAAACCCGCCCCGAAAATCTCGGGTTTCTGGAACGGTTGCGCAAGCTGACAGACCAATACGACGACATTATGATGGTCGGCGAGGTTGGTGAAATGGGCCGCAGGTCGATCGAGATCATGGGCGAATATACCCAAGGGGTCGACCGGCTGCATATGGCCTATAGCTTTGCGATGCTGGGCCCCGATTTCAACGCCGGGCATTTTCGAAATTGCATTGAGGGGTTTCAACAGGGCGCGCCACATGGGCACCCGAAATGGTCGTTCTCAAACCATGATGTGCCACGGCATGTAACCCGCTGGGCGCAACATGGGGTGTCCCAGGATGCGATTGCGCGGCAGGCCTGCGCGATGTTGATGGGGTTTGAGGGCACGATCGGCATCTATCAGGGCGAAGAATTGGGCCAGACCGAGACCGAGTTGGTGTTTGAGGAACTGACCGATCCGCCCGCGATCCGCTATTGGCCCGCCGTCAAGGGACGCGATGGGTGTCGCACGCCGATGGTCTGGGAAAAAGACGCCCCGAATGCGGGCTTTTCAACAGGCAAACCTTGGCTGCCCGTCAAGCCCCCGCAAGCGGCAAAAGCGGTGGATCAACAAGGTGCGGGCAGTGTTCTGGCGTTTTACAAAGACATGATTGCGTTTCGCAAAGCCACCCCCGCGCTGCAAAATGGCGCAAGTGTTTTTCATACCCTACCAGAGCCAATTCTGGCGTTCACGCGGCGCGGCGACCAGCAGATAACCTGTGTCTACAACCTGTCCAAAACACCCCGCACAGTCACGCTGCAAGGCGAGGCCCGCGTGACGGGTCATCACAACGCGACGCTTGACGGGGCGACACTTCAACTGCCGGCAAACGGGTTTGTGTTTCTGGCGCATGCCCAGGGCATTGTGCTGTCTGCCTGATCCATCGACCGGCTAAAACGTGATGATGAACTTGGGCCGCCAGCAATCTGCGCACGATCGGCAAGCCCATGCCTGTCGCGCCCGCATCCCCGCTCTCGGCGGCGCTCCACCATGCGTCACGTTGCAACGATCGCGGCACGCCGCGCGCTGTCATCGGTGTCATTGATCTTTCCTTTTCCGGTTTTATTCAGAAACGGCTTCAGGCAATGACGTGCACTGCGCGCACTTGGACTGTGCAGTTTTTGTGCAGATCAAAGTGCCGCGTTTGCCGCCGCGCGAATGGCTGCAATGTTCACTCCGTAGGGTGCCGGGTCGGCGACAGAGCCGCCGCGGAATACCGCAGAGCCTGCCACCAGCACATCCGCGCCCGCGCTGGCGACCAAAGGTGCGGTTGCCCGATCAACGCCGCCATCAATTTCGATATGGATCGGGCGGTCGCCGATCATCGCGCGCAGCGCGCGGACCTTGGCGGTCATGTCGATAAATTTCTGCCCGCCAAAACCGGGGTTCACGGTCATCACGCAGACCAGATCAACCATATCCATCAGATCGGCGACCGCACTTGCGGGGGTGCCGGGGTTCAGCGCCACACCCGCCTTGCAGCCAAGGCTGCGGATATTTTGCAAGGTGCGGTGAATATGCGGGCCGGCCTCGACGTGGGCGGTGATGATATCGGCTCCGGCCTGTGCGAACCCTTCAAGATAGGCATCCACCGGCGAGATCATCAAATGCACGTCCATCACGGTTTTGATATGTGGACGGATCGCGCGGCAGGTTTGCGCGCCAAAGGTGATCGCAGGCACAAAATGCCCGTCCATGACATCAACGTGAATCCAATCCGCGCCTTGGGCCTCGACGGCGGTAATCTCGGCCCCGAAATCGGCGAAATCAGCGGCAAGAATGGAAGGCGCGATTTTGATGGAACGGTCGAAAGTCATGGCATTGGTCCTTGATCTGCGGGGTTGAGCTTGGGTTTAGCGCGTTGCAGGGGCCTCGTCACCTATCCATTCACAATAGTTGCAGCGCGCGCCGGAAACCTGTGCTATTTTGACATTATGACCATGATTACACTTCAATACCGGGACTTGTTGCGCGGCGGGACGGCCGTGCATATCACCCGCGCCTTGGTGACGCCTGCGCGCCCCAAGGCGTTGCACACGCAGGATTTTCACCAATTGTTCTGGGTGCAAAACGGCACCATCCGGCACCACAGGCCTGACGGGGTAAGCAGTCTGTCCGAAGGGACGGTCGTCTTCATGCGCCCAGATGACCACCACGCGCTGCAAGGGCGCGGCGAACAGGCGCTGGTGGTGTCGCTGACGCTGCATCCCAGCTTGATCGACGCGCTTGGCAAGCGGCACAAATCCCTGCCCGGTCAGCTATTTTGGGCCGAGACGCCGCAGGTATTGCATCTGGAGACCAAGGCGCTGATTGCGCTGAACCAAGCCACGATGCGGCTGGAACGCACAAACCTTGACCGGTTTTCCGTCGAGGCGTTTTTGCTGCCGCTGTGTGCGGACTTGCTCAAGCCAGACATCGCAGGCGCAGCACCCGAGTGGCTGACACGCGCGATCGCCGCTGCCGCCGACCCTGCGGTGTTTCGCCAAGGTGCGGCCGGATTTGTCGCCCAAACCGGCCAGACCCACCCGCATGTCAGCCGCACCATGAAGCGAGTGCTGGGCATCAGCCCGTCGGAATTTATCAACCGGCAGCGCATGATACATGCGACGCGCCAACTGACCGGCACATCCGAAACCCTTGCAGACATCGCCTCCGATTGTGGTATTCCGAATCTGTCGCATTTTCACAAACTATTCCGCGCGGCCATCGGTGTGACCCCGCATCACTATCGGCGCAAATACCAACGTGACGTCGTGCAGCCCGAATAATATTGACCAACTGGTCAAACCTTGCCAAGACAAGCCTATCATGACACGCTTCCCGCCAGTGGAGGAGACCGCCTTGCAGACCACGAAAACCGAAACCATCACAGGCGCGCAATTGCCGCAGATCCTGGATGTGCGCAACACGGTAATGCCGCTTGATCTGGATTGGGTGGCCTGCGTGCAAGCAAATACCTCGGCCATCGAGCGCCGCGCCGCAACCCTGCCCGGACGGCGCTCCGTCAAAAAAGATTATCAAGCCGCATGGCTGTGCAAAGCCATCAGCCTGATGGATCTGACCACGCTTTCGGGCGACGACAGCGAGGGCCGCGTGCGCCGCCTATGCGCCAAAGCCCGCCAACCTGTTGCCCAAGATATCCTTGAGAAGCTGGGGATGGAGGGTCTGACCACAGGAGCGGTGTGTGTCTATCACGACATGGTTGAAACGGCGGTTGACGCATTGCGCGGCACGTCCATCCCTGTGGCCGCTGTCTCGACCGGATTCCCCGCTGGGCTGTCACCGTTCCACCTGCGCCTTCAGGAAATTCGCGAAAGTGTCGCCGCCGGAGCCTCCGAGATCGATATCGTTATTTCGCGCCGCCATGCCCTGACAGGCAACTGGCAGGCACTCTACGACGAAATGGTCGAGATGCGTGAAGCCTGCGGCGAGGCCCATGTCAAAGCGATCCTTGCCACCGGCGAGTTGGGCACGTTGCGCAACGTGGCGCGCGCAAGCCTTGTGTGCATGATGGCGGGCGCTGATTTTATCAAAACCTCGACGGGCAAAGAGCCTGTGAACGCCACCCTGCCCGTGACCCTGACCATGATCCGTGCGATCCGCGACTACCAAGAGCGCACAGGTATCAAGGTCGGCTACAAACCCGCGGGCGGCATCAGCAAGGCCAAGGACGCCGTGGTCTATCTGGCGATGATCAAGGACGAGCTTGGCTGTCGCTGGCTGCAACCCGATCTTTTCCGCTTTGGCGCATCGTCCTTGCTTGGCGATATCGAGCGGCAACTCGAACACCATGTCACAGGCGCATATTCTGCCCAGTGGCGGCACGCGATTGGATAAGACCATGACAGTTAAAGAGATTTTCGACACCATGGACTACGGCCCAGCCCCTGAAAGCAGCAAGGAAGCCCTCGCTTGGATAGCCTCGCGTGGCGGCATCGCGGGCCACTACATCAACGGCAAGTTTAGCCACCTGCGCGAAGATTTCGCGACGACCAACCCCGCAACGGGCGTCAAACTCGCAGGTGTCACCAAAGGCACCGCCGAGGAAGTGGCTCTCGCCGTGAAAGCCGCCCGCAAAGCCCAAGCCGCTTGGGCCAAAGACAGCCACGCCCGCGCCCGTGTTCTGTATGCCATTGCCAGGTTGATGCAAAAACACAGTCGCCTTTTGGCCGTGATTGAAACGCTTGATAATGGCAAACCGATCCGCGAGAGCCGCGACATTGATGTGCCACTGGCGATCCGGCATTTCTATTACCACGCAGGCATGGCGCAGCTGATGGACGAGGAACTGCCTGACCGCGCGCCGCTGGGTGTTTGCGGCCAGATCATCCCTTGGAATTTTCCGCTGTTGATGCTTGCCTGGAAAATCGCGCCCGCCTTGGCGATGGGCAATACCGTTGTGCTGAAGCCTGCCGAATTTACACCGATGACCGCGATGGTCTTTGCCGAGATTTGTGACCAAGCGGGCGTGCCCGCAGGCGTCGTGAACATCATCACAGGCGACGGCGAAACGGGCGCAGCTCTCGTGGCCTCCGACGTCGATAAAATCGCGTTTACCGGCTCCACAGAGGTGGGCCGGATCATCCGCAAAGCCACCGCAGGCTCGGGCAAGGCGCTGTCCTTGGAATTGGGCGGTAAATCGCCCTACATCGTGTTCGACGATGCAGACATCGATAGTGCCGTCGAGGGCCTTGTTGACGCGATCTGGTTCAACCAGGGTCAAGTTTGCTGCGCGGGCTCGCGATTGTTGGTGCACGAAGGCATCGCCGACCGCTTCTACGCCAAGCTTAAATCCCGCATGGGGACCTTGCGCATCGGCGACCCACTTGACAAATGCATCGACGTCGGCGCCATCGTGGACCCGTCGCAGCGCGACATGATCGCCGAACTGGTCGCGGACAACACCGAAGGCGAGACATTCCAAACCACCGCCCCCGAGGGCTGTTTCTACCCGCCAACCCTGATCACAGGGCTGCACGCCGCATCGCATCTGATGCAAACCGAAATCTTCGGCCCTGTGCTGGTATCCACCACGTTCCGCACCCCCTCGGAGGCTGTGGAAATCGCCAATAACACGCGCTACGGGCTTGCGGCCTCTGTCTGGTCGGAGAACATCAATCTGGCGTTAGATATCGCGCCAAAGCTTGCCTGCGGCATCGTCTGGGTCAATGGCACCAATATGATGGACGCCGCCGCAGGTTTTGGTGGCGTGCGAGAGAGCGGCTTTGGGCGCGAGGGCGGTTGGGAAGGACTGGCGGGCTATACCAAACCCGATGCGACCGCCAAACCGCGCATCTCTGCGATACCGCACGCGGGCAAAGGCGCCGCCGCGGGCCCACTTGACCGCACTGCAAAACTCTATATCGGCGGCAAACAAGCCCGCCCCGATAGCGGATATTCCACCCCTATCTTTGGACCAAAAAGCGCGCTTCTGGGCCATGTCTCTACGGGCTCGCGCAAGGATATCCGCAACGCCGTCGAGGCGATGAATGCCGCCAAAGGCTGGTCGAAATCTACCGGACACTTGCGCGCGCAAATCCTCTACTACATCGCCGAAAACCTCTCGGCGCGGGCCGATGAATTCGCAAACAGGGTCACTACGCTTACGGGCAAATCAGGCAAAGCAGAAGTCCAGACCAGCATAAAGACCCTGTTCACCTATGCCGCTTGGGCCGACAAATACGACGGTCAGGTCCACGGGGTCCCGATCCGCGGCGTGGCCTTGGCGATGAAAGAACCCATAGGCAACATCGGCATCCTGTGCGGTGACGCGCCCTTGTTGGACGTCATCACGCCAATGGCCGCCGCCATCGCGATGGGCAACCGCACAACGCTGATCCCGTCAGCCGCCTACCCGCTGGCCGCGACTGATCTGATCCAGGTCTTGGAAACATCCGACGTGCCCGCGGGTGTCGTCAATATCGTCACAGGGCCACATGCTGAGCTTGCAAAAACCCTCGCGGATCACCTCGATCTCGACAGCCTGTGGAACCTTGCGGACACATCGCTCGATGCCGGCATCGAGACCGCCTCCGCAGGTAACCTCAAACGCACATGGGCGCCACTTGGGACCCCCACCACCCGCGACTATCTGGCAGCAAGCACAGAGGTCAAAAACATCTGGATCCCTTACGGCGAATAGGGCTTCTTTGGAGTGGAAATATGCTGGGGGGAGGCCGCAGGCCGGGGGGCAACGCCCCCATCCCGGATCAGCCTTTGAACACAGCTATTTCTTGGCGCGCCACGTCCCCAACCAACGGGCAACACGACCTTTCTTGGCGGAAATTCCGGCACTTGCCTCGTCAAAACGGTGCTCGGCGCTGTCCAACAACGGATCAACCGTGCGCTCGCGAAACTGCCGCCACATGGCGCGCAGAAACACGATCCCCACGATCACGAACCCGAAGAAAAAAATGTTGAACCAGGGGATGATGCGCACGTCAGGCCCGTCAACCGGACGGATCGCAATTGCATTGGGATAGATCGACGCCCAGCGCACGCGCCAGCCGTAATGGGTAATCACTGCCCAGCTTTCACCACGGGCCGCACTCGCGGCTTCGGCTTGCAAATCGGAACTGTCAAATTTGAAATACGGCGGCCAGATCCAGCCGGTATCCTCGTTGCGATATACCATCACCTCCGTGCTATCGCGCGGTATAAAGCCCAAAAGCCAGGTCTTTTTCTTATCCGTGTTGATCAGCCGCAAATCGCGGGTTGGCTGATCGACGGCACCACTGTCGGGTTGCGCGTAAAAGATACGGTTATAGCTGCTGAAATCTGTGCGGATAATCTCGGTCGAGGTGATCTTTACAATGTCATGCTGCGGCAGCACATAGTGCAAAAACAGGCCCGCGATGATAAAAACCAGAACTCGGAAAGTAACCTTGATACGGTGCATGTCGAACCTCAATTCGCGTTTGTGATATAGACGATGGCGATCACCACCACCGTCGGAATAATATAGACCAGGCCAATCAGCTTGGGGCGAAACGACGCGTTATAGGCTTTGATCCCTTTGGTAACATAGGCATCTCGGGCCGCCATATCGGTGCTGCCGGGATTGTCTTGTGCCCAGGCATCTTCCAGCTTTTCGCGGCGCACGGAGCGTGAATAGACCGAGATCGACAGATATACCACGCTCAGCGCCAGAAACCCGAATACCAGCAATCTTACGAAACCCATCCCTATCTCCTTCGCACAGCGCCCCAGGGGCCAACCGCCTGTATCATATCACGCTTTGCCGGCTTTGGCTCTTCGAGTGGCGCATCATGGCCGAACAAGGCCTCTCGCGTGCCAGCCTTGTCCACCTGATACTCGCGATCCAGAAAGTCCACGACATAGGCCCGCTTTTCATCCGGCCATGTGGCGTAGGCCGCGTAAAACGCCTCCTTATGACAGATAAACAACTGGCGCACATCCAGCGGGCACAATTCCGCAAGCAGCATATTGACCAAATCCGCATCCGCATGGTTCTTGGCGCGCAGTGTATAGAAATATGCATCATGCTGAGAGGTAATGCGCGGCCACGGCCCGTCCTCCTCTGCCCAACGCGCCAGCGCCGCCATGCCTTGCCATGCTTGGGGCAATTTTTCCGCATATCGCCGCCCGAGCAGACGCAGATCACGCCGCGTCGCACCCGCCAAATCCTCACCCATTTCAGCAGCCACCGCGGCCACGACAAAATCCATCTTCTGGTGCAAAATCGCCGCCGCGTCCACGCCCCGCGCCTCCACGATCGGCTCGACCAGATCGTTCAACTTCAAAAACTTCGCAATCGCGCCTCGATCTGCAAAGGTAAACACATGCTCTATCGGCACTGCGCCCAAATCGGTATCCGTGGCCGCGATCACCGCCGGATGCGGCACGCCGCGCAACACATAGATGCCGCCAAAATGCGCGGTCCAGAAATTCTGCTGGCTAAAATCCATGCGCTCCAACTGGATCGGATTGCGGGCCACATCGCCCGTGAGTTTGGCCAGCCCGATCATCTGCGCGATCAACACATCATCAAACCACGCGCCCTCCTCGGTCTTGAACCGATCGATCATCGCGCCCAGTTTTTTGCCCGTGGCCAGCGTTCCGCTTGTGGTATCCGCCTCCACATGCACCTTGCCAATATCGAACAACTTGGCAGGTGTCTCGACACTATAGACCGAATTGACCAACTCGCCCGCCACCGCATCCCGCGCGGTCAGTGCAAACAGTTGCGCGCGGTTTTTCTCGATAAACTGCTTGAGAATGCCGCGGCTCGTCGAAAATTTTGCATTGAGCAAAGGCGCGGTTCCCTGCTCGGTCGTCAGCAAGATAAACTGACGGTTCACACCGCGATGATTGAGATATAACACGTCCTCCAGCTCCGCCCCGACCTCGGGCGAATAGCCGGAGATATCGATATGGAATTCGTCCAAGGCGGTCTGCTTACCCGTCAGCGACTTCAACGCACGATTATACCGCTCGACCAGCACAGGGCTGTCCACGCGGATCAAATTACCAAACATCATGCCTTTCTGGATGAGACGTTTCATAGTTTTACCATACTTTCTTCACCCATCCGCGCGGCAGATTCGCCACCGAAAGCACCATGATCGGCGCCCAGAGCAGCCCCGCGATCAGCCCCAGCTTGCCGTAGAAAGCCACATTCGCCATCACCCCGAACGCCGCGATTTGCGCCCAGCTTATGCCCTGCCACAGATACAGCGCCACAAAGAAGCCCGCGCTGAGCAAAAACAAGATCACCGTCGATAAAAACGCGATCAACAACAAGGGTTTGACCCCCTCTGGCATGACCATCGACAACAGCTTTGGCACCAGCCACGCGAGCAACGCCAAGACCGCCGCGGGAACAAACAATCCGTCGGAAATCAGGCTCACCCTTTCGCCTCCAGATACCGCCGCTTGGCCTCTTGCGTGCGGCCAAAATCGCGGATCATCGCTTCAATCGCCACCTCATCCGACTTATCCGCATAACGGAACTCACTGTCGGCGTATCGGTTGATCTCTTGGATCACCATGTCCGTGGTAATCGGCTGACGCAGCTCTTCGATCATGCCCTTCTTGGTGTCATAATCCTTGAACATGAACAGGTCCGGCTCTTCCATCCACTCGTCTGGCAATTCAAAATCCATCGCACGGACCTTCACCGCATCGGTGATGTTCTTGATCGCACGCCCCGTGAACCGCTCGTCGGCCTCCTGAATGGCCTTCAAATAGGTGCCCATCTTGGCAATCGTATCCAGATCACCGATCTGCGACTGCACCCGGTCAAAGACGCGAACAAGCCCCTCTTCATGCGGCTTTGAATGCCCCGCAAAGCTGGCCGCAACCGCCTTTTTGATCTCCTGGGCCGAGAACACCTCATGCGCGCCCACAGGAATATCGTGGTTCTTGCCCATCAGCAGATACAAAATATCAATGTAGTCATCGCGCGTTTGCGGCCCATCGACCAAGAACCTTGCCCCCGCCCGTTGACGCAGCGCATCATCCACATTCTCGGGATAATTCGAAAACATCCCGAACGTGCAATTGCCGCGCACCACCGTATTGGCGCCAGCAAAACTCTCCATCAGCACGGCGGTAATCTCCAATTGCCCCGCCGACGACTGCCTATCGCCGCGCTTGCCCGCCAACTGGTCAATATCGTCAATTGTGCCAAACCCGATCACTGACGGGTCCAGAATATTGTTGATAAACGCCTTCGCGTTCTGCCCCGATTTGCCCTGATAACTGTCAATATTATCGGTGCTCAAATTCTGATACCTGAACGGATATCCCGCTGTCTGACAGTAGTCATTCACCAACCCCGCCATCATCTGGATCAGCGTGGTTTTCCCCGTCCCGGGCTTGCCGTCGCCCATAAACGTAAAGATAAATCCGCCCAATTCAGCAAACGGATTGAGCCTGCGCTCAAAGTCATAAGCCATCACCATCTTGGCCAATTTCATCGACTGATACTTGGCAATATGGTTGCCCACGACCTCGTTTGGTTTTTTGAACGTCATCGTCAGCGTGGTCGACTTGCCCTTCGTCACCGGATTAAATCCGCGCACCGCAAAATCATCCGCCGCGACCCGCCACGCGGCCTGCACAAATGGCTCCAGCTTTGAGGCCGTGCTCGCGCGCGCCGCCACCTTGTCCATCAAGGCCTCGGCAAAGGCCAAGACAACCGCCACAACTTTATGCTCGTCGGTCCCCAACGCGGCAATATCGCGGTCCAATTCCCACAGCGCGCCATGCAAGGCCAACTGGCCGTTATCAAGTAAAACTTCCTCGACCTCACCAATCTCCACCGTCTGCTCGGACGCATGAGACCCCAGCAAAAACGCCACAGCCGAGCCAAATACATAAAGCGTGACCAAGGCCTCTGCGGTCAGCAATTCGGAAAACTCCGCGCGGTCAGTTTGCGCGAGTGCGCCTTCCAAATTCGCCCGCTTCAAATCTTTCAGCGGCGTGCGCGCGGCAAACTGGTCCGCCACCGCCAGCGCAATCGCAATCGCGCGGCGCAAGCCTTGCAACACATGCGCCTGCAACGGCGAGGGCAATCCGTCGCCACCAATCGCCTCGATGCGGGCCGACAACTGTATCCCCTCGGTGCGCACCACGCGGCGCGTCGAAAGCCCCGGCGTGGTTGACCGAAACCGCCGCCTTGTGCCCAAGCCAGACGATTTCTCCACCACAGGGGCCGCCCCGCCCGTGGCAATGCGTGGGCTATGATCAAACCCGTCAAGCAGACCCAAGGCCGCCGCGTAATGACTGCGAATATCCGCTTCGCGCAGCTCCATCTGATCACTCGTCTCGCTCATTTCAAATCCTCTTTGGTTTGCCAATATCCCCGCCGGCGGCAAGACATCTTACTTATAACTCAACACGCGGCCCAAATCGGACACCACAAATTTGCGCACATCCCTGAACCCCGGCGGATTACGCTCGGCCAAGGCCTGATAGGGACGCTCGGGCATGATCAACGACCGCTCCATGCGCGACGCCCCCATATCCGCGCCACCGGTGCTAAACGGATCCAGCGCAAATATCTGCCGCTCGACACTGCCAAACCAGCCAGATTTCACCTGCTCTACGCGCTCCGAGATCAATTCCTCCTCGGTCCAAACCATCGCCCAATCGTCACCAACCGGACTATTGGCGGCCTCCAGCACCTCGCGCAGCGGCCCGGTTTGCATGGTGAATGCGCTCGAATACATCGGACCAATATGAAACCGGCGCAGCCGTGTGGGATGCAGATCGTCAAAATCCTCGTCAAAGCCTTTGGCAATGGTCAGCAACTTCAACCCGCCCAAGGATTGCGCCATCAAATGCGCCTGCGCTTCGGGCCAGCGGCGCTCGTCTTTCGGCAGACCGACCTTACCGGTATCCTCCACATCCATGATGTAGATCACCGGCAGGTTGACCTGACTGTCATAGACCGCCCAATGCACCTGAAAATGCCGGCGATCATCGTCATTGCGGACCCATAGCGCGGCTGGATCATTGCGCGCCCAAAACATGCCGCCCTTGGAAAGTTCTTCATAATAAAGCCGCTGCGACAACGCATATTGCAGCTTTGTGGGGATTTCCTGCTCGCCCACAATCGTGCGCACCATCTGGTCTTTCAACGCATCAACTGACGGTACCTGCGCCAAATGCACCCCCGCCTGAAGCGCATCATTGGCCATCTCCAACAGCTCCTGATACACAGGGAAGCCGCTTTCAACCCGGTCAAACGTCAACTGCCCCGCATGGGCAAACCGGCCCGAGAAATGATACTTATGCGACAGCGCTTTGAACGTGTGGTTCAGCGCCAATAGATAGCGCGCCAAGACATCAATATCGCGCCTGCTCAGCCGCCCCTCGGCCTCCATCGTGGCGGCCACGCGTGTCATATGCTGCGTGATGCGCTCGAATTTGCCAAAATACCGCCGCGTAATGCGGGTATCTTCCAGCTTGAAGTGGTCGAGGGCATGATCAGTTTTCGACATAGGTTCCCCCTATCAGGGATGGCACAGGGTTACCCCTGATCCCCATACTGATTGCTATCATGTTTCTCGACGATCTTTTGGAACCGGCGCACAAACCGCTCGTCAGCCTTGGCTTTCTGCTCCAGAACCTCGCGGGCGAACACCATATGATCCTCGTGGGCTTCCAGCATATCGGCCATACGCGCGTTGGTTGCCGCCCCGATCGCGGCCATTGCTGTTTGCGCCTCTTGGTCGGTTTTCACGCCAATCTCGTTGATCTTATGGGCCACGTCCTGCTGTTGTGCGGTCTTCAGCGACTTTGACAAAGCATCATACAAAACAACACGTTGCTTGGTATCTGTTTCCAGTTTGTTGATCAGCACCATCTGCGTCGCTGCCTGGTTCTGCAAACTGTCGACCCAGGTTTTACCCTTCTCGATATAGCGCTCCAGTGTCTGCGATTTCGCAAGCTTGACCTGCTCCATCTGCACCATCTCGTTATAGCGCGAGTTCAACCCCGCCAACTCGCTCTCCAGCTTCGTGCGCTTGGCCGCATCCTGCTCGACGGAAATCTTGCCTTCAAGCGTGATAATCTGCGGATCAAGCGTCAGAATATCCGCGCGCAGCCCTTCCAGCTCGCCCACGGTCGCTTCACGCTCGTCCAGCGTGCCGGTCAGGTTAGTCTCGACCTTGGACTTTTGCTCGTTCAGCGTCGCCAATTGACCCTGCAACAACTTGGTGATCACATCGGATTTGGCAATCAAATCCTGCAACTTGTCATCGACAGAGGCGCTGCGCATCCGCTCTTCACGCATACTGTCGGACTTGCCCCCCGAAAACCAACCCACGATGCTTTCCATCGTGGTCTTGGACCGCATCTCGTCAAAATCCTTGGAAAACGCCGCCGTCACATCGTCCAGCCCCATAATCAGCTCGGCGATATTGGCGTTCATCAACTCGGTATGCGCGTGCACGTCGTCAAGCGTCGCATTCTCGATATCAATCGCAATATCGGTGCCCGCCGCCATTTTCTGGCGGGCGGTCTCAATGCGACTGGTCAGTTCTGAAATCTTCGACTGGGCCTCGGCAACCTGCGCCTGGCTTTCTTGGATCTGGGTATCGAAATTGGCCATCTGCGGTGGTCCCTCACTAATGTTACAAGTCGTTACATAGGCACGCGCAGAGACGATATCAATTCCCCCCACGCCGCTTTGCCGCAATCATGCGCAAAAAATACGGCAGGTAAATGGCATTGATGTAAAAAGACCCGCTCCAATCGGGACGGGTCTTGCAAATCACTTATAATGGGACGTTGGAGGGGATGACCGGCAGGTTGGGGTCAACCGCGTCATAATCGGGTGGCCTGTCGTTGGCCAGCGCCTCTTCACCGTAAATATCCTCTGGATCGATCTGCTTTGCGGGCAACTCGACGCCGCGCCCATAGTTTTCCGGATCCACGCGCTGCGATTCCGCCTCGTCACGCACCCGCACCTTGGTGCCGAGTTCGATTTCTTCGTAAAGCTGGATGATGTCCTGATTGAACATCCGGATGCACCCGGCACTGCCCGAGTTCCCGACAGAGCCCAGATCATTGGTGCCGTGAATCCGGTAATATGTGTCGCGCCCATTGCGGAACAGATAGAGCGCACGCGACCCCAGCGGGCTGCGCAATCCACCCGGAATACCGCGGCGGAATGGCTCGTAAATTTCTGGCTCTGTGCGGATCATATTTGCGGTGGGCGTCCAACCGGGCCACTTGCGCTTCATCTGGATAATGCCGGTGCCGGCAAAACTCCTGCCCGCACGCCCGACCCCGACAGGATACCGCACCGCGGTGCCGTCATCTTTGACGTGATACAAAAACTTGGCATATGGGTCGACATCGATCGAATTTGGCGGCGCTTCGCCCAAATAGATACCCGTCATGCGCCGGTTCACCCCTTGGGTCAGCTCACGCGGAATCCCCGGTAGGTTATAACCCGCGTCAAAGATCGGCTCGTAGCCCTCCAAAAATGGCATCGCGCGCGGAATTTCGGGCATGGACTCAGGGATCGTGCTGGCACAGGCCGCCGTGGTGCCAAGCAGCAGCGCACCAAACGCGCGCCGGGAATATTTTGTCGTGATGGTCATCGGGGTCCGCTCCTTGTCAATCGCTTGACTTTGCATATCAGGCGAGCGCCGAGATGCAAATCAACCGCCGCCCCGATGACGGGGGTTTATGTGGGACGTGGCCTGCACGCCTCCACTTATTTGTGATCACGACACAATATTGTGCGCAGGGCCAAACGGATATTTGGTGATATTCTCGGCACCGTCCTTTGTTATAATCAAGATATCATGCTCGCGGTACCCCCCGGCCCCCGGCGTGCCCGCGGGGATCGTCAACATCGGTTCCATTGAGATCACCATGCCGGGTTCCAATATCGTCCCGATGTCTTCGCGCAATTCCAGCCCCGCCTCGCGCCCGTAATAATGCGACAGCACGCCAAATGAATGGCCATAGCCGAACGTGCGGTATTGCAACAACTGACGCTCTTCAAAGAAGGTGTTGATCTTGGCCGTTACCTCGGAACATGTCGCGCCGGGCACCAACAGGCTCATGCCGTATTCATGCGCCGCCACATTGGCCTGCCAAATCTGTAGACTTGCCGGATCGACGTCCTCTACAAACAGCGTGCGCTCCAGCGCCGTGTAATAGCCGCTGATCATCGGGAATGTATTCAGCGACAGGATATCGCCGCGCGCCAGCACCCGCCCTGTCACCGGATTATGCGCCCCGTCGGTGTTGATCCCCGACTGGAACCAGACCCATGTATCGCGGTATTCGGCGTCCGGAAAGCGTTTGGCGATCTCCAACTCCATCGCGTCACGCCCCGCCATCGCCACATCGATCTCTCGCACACCGGCACGGGCCGCATCATGGATCGCATAGCCACCCACATCCGCCACCGCCGCACCCTGCCGGATCAAATCCAGTTCGGCCTGTGACTTTTTCATACGCTGCACCATTGTCGCGGGGGCGATATCAACCACCTTTGCGGGGGTCAAAAACGCCTGCAACTTCTGGCTTTGCACCAGCGTCAGGTGATCACCCTCCATGCCAATCACCGCGCCGCTGCCTGTGATCGACAAAATCGCGCGCCAGTAATTGTCGCGCTCCCAATCGGTATAGGTGATGTTGTCGCCAAAACACCGGCGCCAAGGTTGCGCCGCATCAATGCCCGCCGAAATCGTCACATTATCCGTGGCCGTCACGACCAAGGCATAGGGCCGCCCGAACGCGCAATATAAGAAACCGGAATAATACGCGATATTGTGCATCGAGGTGAAGACAACCGATGCGACGCCTTTGTCGGCCATAGTCCGGCGCAATCCGGCAAGCCGCGCCTGATATTCGGCGGGCGCAAATGGCAAGACTTCCGCGCCTTGGTGGAACCGGTAAAACTGTGGACGGGTATTCATATTTCAGACCTCGCATCGCAAGGGTCTGATGTGCAGACCCCGAAAGGTCCCGGCGTTCAGGACGACGGCATGTCTGCCAAGCGGTAGACCCTACCTGCGACGACGCCATCGTCGCTTGCTCGTCGTCAGCCTTAAAACCAATCGCGGGCCCGAGCAAGCCTTTGTGCGCCTTGGGGGTGACAGAACGCCAATCAAAGTGCACCCTGCCCGCAGTCCCAGCAAAAACGAGACACCCATGTCGGTCCTTCGGAAATTTATCGATTACTTCAAACCCACCCCGCAACCCGAACCGCACGCCCGCCTGCCCGAAGGCAAATTGCGCCTGCATCTGCTGTGCGGCAGCTTCGAGAGCGCGGACGCGGCGATGACCTATTGCTTTCAGGCCGACGGGGATACACCCGAGCAAATCACCATCGACCAACCCGGCGCCTTTATCGACACCGGCTTTGTCGAGGTTGTGTTCCGCACCATCGAACCGCGCCTGCTGGATTTTCTGTCTGCCGACGATGTCAGCCGCACCATTGCCAAAATGAACGGGGCAAACACGCTGGTCATCATCACCGAAGATGCCTTTGGCGGCTTTCCTTATGTGCTAAGCCATTCAGAGACACTCTATTATCTGGGGCCCTATATTGTTGATGTTTAACCACATATCGCGTGCGCGGGATGCGTAACCTGATCACAGATGTGGCCGGCCTGCGCGTCGGGCACGCCCATGACGCGGCGCTGAAATCAGGGGTCACCATGCTGACCGCAGATGCACCATTCACCTGCGGCGTGCATGTGATGGGTGGCGCGCCGGGCACGCGTGAAACCGACCTGCTGGCCCCTGACAAAACCGTAGAAGCTGTCGATGCGCTGGTGCTGGCGGGCGGCAGTGCGTTCGGGCTTGATGCGGCCTCGGGTGTCACCGATGCGTTGCGCGCGGACGGGCGCGGGTTTGCCGTGGGTGCAGTGACCGTGCCCATTGTGCCCGCCGCAATCTTGTTTGATCTGCTCAATGGCGGCGATAAAAACTGGACCACGAACCCCTATAACGCGCTGGGGCGGCAGGCCTACGGCAATGCGCGCGCAGATTTCGCACTTGGCACGGCGGGCGCGGGGTTTGGTGCGACAACCGCAAATCTGAAAGGCGGGCTCGGATCCGCGTCCATGATCTTGCCAAACGGGGTGATTGTCGGCGCACTGGTGGCGGTCAACGCGCTGGGGTCCGCAACTGTCGGCGACGGGCCGCATTTTTGGGCAGCACCCTTTGAGCAAAACGGCGAGTTTGGCAACCTCGGCCCCTCACCCACATACCCGCAAGGCCGCCCCGCGACCAAAGGCCATGCGCGCAATACCACCATCGGGATCGTGGCAACCAATGCGCGCCTGACCCAAGCACAATGCACGCGGCTGGCCACGGCGGCCCACGACGGCTTTGCCCGTGCATTGGTGCCCAGCCATACACCGATGGATGGTGATTTGATCTTTGCTGCGAGTATCGGCGATAAAAATTACGATGATTTGATCTACCTCGGCCATGCTGCCACCACCTGCATGGCGCGGGCAATTGCGCGTGGTATCTTTGAAGCCCGTTCAACCCCCTTTGAGGACCCGCCGTGTTACGCGCGCACCTTCAGCTAAACAACGCGCAGGTCATCGCGCTATCGGGATCGGCCAGCGGTGCGATCACATTGAAATGATGCGCCCCCGCCGCCTGCACCAGATCACAGCGCCACAGCTTTGCAAGCGCGGTCGCCTGCTGGATGAAAACCGGCCGCTCATCCGCCCCGACCCAAACCGTGACCGGCACCTGCGGCGGGGTCATATGCACCGGGCTTTCGGCGCGCGCATGGGCCAGATCAAGGCCCAATTGGGCATTCATGCTGGTCTGTAATAACGGCTCCAGATCGGCCACAGGCGAGATTGGCATCACCCGCGCCAGCCGCCCGCCCCAGTCCTGCCCCGCCAGCCGCGCCACCAAGTGCCCGCCCGCCGAATGGCCCGCAAACCGCAGCGGCCCCGCCACACGGGCCGCGGCAAACTGCGCCGCTTTTGTGATTTGCACGGTAATATCGGGTATTTGCACTTTTGGGCACAGATCATACGACGGTATCGCCACCGCATAACCCCGCGCCACAGCCCCTGCCGCCAAATGCGACCAGACCGATTTATCAAAGGCCAGCCAATAGCCGCCATGCACAAACATCAGCAATCCCTTGGGCGCGCCCGACGGGTAGAAAATATCCATCACCTGCCGCGGACTACCCCCATAGGCAACATCCAGATCACAGCGCGCAATCTTGCGAAATGCGCCCGCCTCGCGCGCCCATTTTTCAGGGTATGCGTCGCCGCCCGCAATATATGCGCCATTGGCAAACCGGTCATCCATGTCCATTTTCGCTACTCTCCCACCCTTTGCCCTTTACCAAGCCTACCCAGACGGGTCAGATAGTGCCAACACATAGGAGACGACATATGCTCGATGCACACACAAACCTGAAATCCATGCTCAAGAACCCTGACCTGCTTTGCACAAAAGCATTTGTCGGCGGCAATTGGGTCGATGCCAAAAGCGGCAAAACCTTTGAGGTCAGCAATCCCGCGCGCGGCGATGTGATTGCTGTGGTCGCCGATCTGGACCGGTCCGAGATCGCAGCGGCGATTGATGCAGCACATAACAGTCAAAAAGCATGGGCTGGTTTGGCGGCCAAAGAGCGTGCCAAAGTCTTGCGCAAATGGTTCGATCTGATGATGGAAAACCAGGAAGATCTGGCAATTATCATGACCGCCGAGCAAGGCAAACCCCTGGTCGAGAGCCGTGGCGAGGTCGCCTATGGCGCGTCTTTCGTGGAATGGTTTGGCGAAGAGGCCAAGCGCAACTACGGCGAAACCATCCCCGGACACATGGCCGACAAACGCATCACGGTGATTTCGCAACCCATCGGTGTCGCCGCCGCCATCACCCCGTGGAATTTCCCCAATGCAATGATCGCGCGCAAAGTGGCCCCCGCATTGGCCGCCGGTTGCGCGTTTGTGGTGCGCCCCGCGTCGCTGACCCCGCTGTCGGCACTTGCGATGGCGAAACTGGCCGAACTGGCGGGCGTGCCCAAAGGCGTGCTCTCGGTCGTGACATCAACCAAGTCGTCGGATGTCGGCAAAGAGTTCTGCGAAAACCCGATCGTGCGCAAACTGTCGTTCACAGGATCAACCGAAGTCGGCCGCATCTTGCTCAAACAAGCCGCCGATCAGGTGATGAAATGCTCGATGGAATTGGGCGGCAATGCCCCCTTCATCGTGTTTGATGACGCCGATCTGGACGAGGCCGTGATCGGCGCGATTGCCTGCAAATTCCGCAACAACGGACAAACCTGCGTCTGCGCCAACCGGATTTATGTGCAGGCCGGCGTCTATGATGCCTTTGCCGCAAAGCTGAAAGTTGCGGTGGAAAAACTGGTGGTCGGCGATGGCCTGACCGAGGGCGTCACACTTGGGCCCCTTGTGGAACCTGCCGCCGTGACCAAGGTGCAAGAACACCTTGATGACGCGCTATCCAAGGGCGGCAAGGTTTTGACAGGCGGCAAACCACACGCGCTGGGCGGATTGTTCTACGAGCCGACAATCGTCACCAATGCCACAAAAGACATGCTGGTCAGCGTGGATGAAACCTTTGGCCCGTTCGCGCCCTTGTTCAAATTCGAGGATGAGGACGATGTGATCGCACTTGCCAATGACACGATCTTTGGCCTTGCGTCCTATTTCTACGCCAAGGACCTGTCGCGCGTCACCAAGGTTGCCGAAGCGTTGGAATACGGCATCGTCGGTGTGAACACCGGCATCATCTCGACCGAAGTGGCCCCCTTTGGCGGTGTGAAACAGTCGGGCCTTGGCCGCGAAGGCAGCCGCCACGGCATGGATGATTACATGGAAATGAAATACATCTGCACGTCAGTTTAAACGGATCGGGGCAGGTTTAACCCTGCCCCATCCACTATTTACGCGGTCATATCGATCACGATTTTGCCAACGGCATGGCCGTCCGCCAGATGCGCGTAAGCTTTGCCCGCATCGGCAAATTTGAACGTGCTGTCGATCACGGGTTTCAACACGCCTGCGGCAACCTGATCGGCCAGTGCTTTGAGTTGCGCGCCGTCGGGATGCATAAAGAACCAATCGAATTTCACGTCATGCTTTGCCGCCAACCCGTCAGTGTCCTGCCCCTTGATCGACACCAGATGCCCACCCTTTTTCAGCACCTTGAACGAGCGGTTCATGATCTCGCCACCGACCATATCCAGCACCACGTCATACTCGGAAATGACCTCGTCAAAGGCCTCTGATTTATAGTCGATCACTAGGTCCGCACCCAGTGATTTAACCAGATCGGCGTTGCGCGCGCTGACCGTGGTGGCGACAAACGCGCCCAGATGTTTCGCCATCTGAATGGCCAATGTGCCAACGCCGCCTGATCCTGCGTGGATCAACACTTTCTGGCCCTGCTTGAGGTCGGCAAATTCAACAAACGCCTGCCACGCGGTCAGACCGGCCAATGGCAATGATGCGGCCTCGGCATGTGTCAGGCTTTCGGGTTTAAGCGCCAATTCCGCCTCTTTCACGCGGGCAAATTCGGCAACAGCGCCTTTGTCGTCCTGGTTTGGACGGGCATAAACCGCGTCACCCACCTTGAACGTGGTCACATCTTTGCCAACCTCGGTCACCACGCCGCTTACGTCATAGCCCATCACAAACGGGAACGTCAGCGGCATCATCTCTTTCATATAGCCCATCCGCAGGATGTTATCGATCGGGTTCACGCTGGCGGCATGAACCTTGATGATCACGCTATCGTCGGTCAAAACCGGGGCCGCGATATCAGCGATTTCAACGGCACCTTCATAGGCGCGAATAAGTGCAGCTTTCATGGGGATTTTCCATTTATTTGAAGTATTACAAGCGATTGACTGCGCTTGATCAGGGGCAGTAGTTATGCGCGCACAGGCGGATTACGAGACCCCAGCGAGAATATTTTCAAATAACCTAGGGTCACACCAAGGATTGACCTATCAGCTCCGTCCAACCACCATAATGCGCATGGAAACAACAGACGAAGACTTGGCATCTGCTGCGGCCTCCGGCGACGGGGCGGCATTTGCGGCTCTGCTCGACAGGCACTACAATCGCCTGTTTGCGTTTTGTTTCCGGCTGACCGGCACGCGCACCGAGGCCGAGGATTTGACCCAAGATATCTGCGCGGCCCTGCCCGCCAAATTGCAAAGCTACCAGCGCCGCGCCAAACTCACCACATGGCTTTACCGCGTCGCCGTCAACGCCGCCCATGACCGCAGACGCAGGATTGCGACCTACACCAAGGCCACCACAGGCTGGGGCGACTGGGAGATCAACCGCAGCGCAGCCGCCGAGGAAGACACCGTGAAACAAGACTGGCTGACCACCGCGATGGGCTGCCTCAACGACGATCTGCGCGACACGCTGGCGCTTGTCCTTGACGATATGACCCACGCCCAGGCCGCAGACATCCTCGGCGTGTCCGAAGGCACAATCTCTTGGCGCATCTCCGAGGCCAAAAAGCGCCTCAAAGATTTCAAAGCAAAGGAGGATATGGCATGACCCGCGACCTCGACGATCTCAAATCGGCAATGACTGCGGCCACGCCTGACCCCGATGCGACGCGCAAACGCGACAACATCGCATTGGCGCAGCAAAACTTCGCGGCCCTCCAAGGATCGGCAAACGCCGCGCGTCCAACTTCTGAAAACGGGCCAAACGCCCTTTGGACAGGAGTGAAAACCATGCTGAACACCCTCACCACAAAAGGCGGATTATCCGCGACCACGGCACTTGTTGCGGTTGGATTTTTGTATCTCTCGCCCATTGGGCAGGACCTGATGCGCACAGGCCCCGACCTGACCATCGCCGAGACCGACATTGCCGCAAAAACTGCCCCACCCGCGCCAAAGGTCAGAACCGAGCTGCCAAGCGCCATCGCCGAGACAACCGCCCGCACACAAGCACCTGCCGGGTTATCACTTGCAGCCCCTGACATCGATCATGCACAAATGGCAGCCCCCATGCCCGCCGATCTGGAAATTCTGACGCTCAACAACACGGAATCCTTTGCCAATATGGCGGCCAACCCGGTCAAAATCACAAGCCAAGACCCGGTTTCGACCTTCTCCATCGACGTTGATACCGCAAGCTATGCGGTCGTGCGCTCCAGCTTGCAAAACGGGGCGCTGCCGCCGCGTGACGCCGTGCGCATCGAGGAAATGATCAACTATTTCCCCTATGATTACGCAGGCCCCGAGGCCGGCGAGGCCCCGTTTCGCCCCGGCGTTTCGCTGATGCCAACCCCGTGGAACGCGGGCACGCAATTGCTGCACATCGCGGTGCAGGGCCGGATGCCTGCGGTGGCCGACCGCCCACCGCTGAACCTTGTGTTTCTGATCGATACATCGGGCTCGATGGCGCAGCCCAATAAGCTGCCATTGCTCAAACAGTCCTTTCGCCTGATGCTTGACAACCTGCGCCCCCAAGATCAGGTCGCGATTGTCGAATACGCAGGCTCCGCAGGGCAGGTTCTGGCGCCGACATCCGCCTCTGAGCGCAGCACAATCCTGCAAGCCATTCAATCACTTGGCGCAGGCGGGTCGACAAACGGCCAAGGTGGGCTGCGACAGGCCTATGCGGTCGCTGCCAGCATGGCCGAGGACGGCGAAGTCAGCCGTATCCTGCTGGCCACAGACGGCGATTTCAACGTCGGCATCAACACCCCCGACGCCCTGACAACCTATATCGCAGACCAGCGTGACAGCGGCACATACCTTAGCGTCCTGGGCTTTGGGCGCGGCAATCTGAACGATGCCACGATGCAGGCCCTGGCGCAGAACGGCAACGGGATTGCCGCCTATATCGACACCCTGTCAGAGGCGCAAAAAGTGCTGGTGGACCAACTGACCGGCGCGCTGTTCCCGATTGCGGGCGACGTGAAAGTGCAGGTCGAGTTCAACCCCGCAACCATCGCCGAATACCGCCTGATCGGCTATGAAACCCGTAGTTTGCGGCGCGAGGATTTCAACAATGATGCGGTCGATGCCGGCGACTTGGGCGCGGGACATAACGTCACCGCAATTTACGAGATCACCCCCGTTGGCAGTGCCGCACAATTAAACGACCCGCTGCGTTACGCCCCCCCCGAGGGTGTGCAAAACAACACCGAATTGGGGGTCCTGAAACTGCGCTACAAAGACCCGGGCGCTGATGTCAGCCAGTTGATTGAACTGCCGATTTCGGGGGCAGAGACCGCCGATAGCGAGGCACGATTTGCCGCCGCAATCGCGGGCTTCGGACAACTGCTGCGCGGCTCGAACTATCTGGGCGATTGGGGTTACGCGCAAGCGATTGACCTGGCGAATGCCAACCGTGGCGCTGATGATTTCGGCTATCGCACGCAAGCTGTGCAACTGATGCGTCTGGCGCAAAGTCTGGCGGGCAAGTAGCTACCTGATCCAATCAAGTGATAAGTCAGTGCGGCCAGCGGGGATATATTCGCCGCTGATCCAGCCCTTATACCCATCTTCTTTCAGGCGCGCAAAAAACCCTTTGTAATCAATGTCACCTTGGTCAGGTGCGGTGCGATCCGGCGTCTGACCAACCTGCACATGCACCACAAGATCTGCGACTTTTGCCCATGTTCCCAAGACATCACCGGTGATTTTCTGCGCGTGGTAGGCATCAAATTGCAGACGCAGATTGGGGGCATCCACCTCTTTGATAATCGCACAGGCCGCATCAAAATCGCTTAGGAAATAGCCCGGCATATCCTCTTGATTAATAGGCTCTATGGTCAGGCTCTGCCGTGGTGCTTGCGCCGCCGCCCAGCGCAAATTCTCGACAAAACAGGCCCGCGCACCGGCACCCTCGGCCACCCCCGCCATAATATGCAAATGCTGCGCGCCCAGCGCCGATGCATAGCGCAGCGACCGCTTGAAATCCAGCCGGAACCGCGCGCCCGCAACAGCCGCAAAGCCGCGCGCTCCGCCGGTATAATTGGGCGGTGGACAGTTGATCAACGCCAGCGGCAACTCGTTGCGCGCCAACATGTCCAGCATATCGGGCACCGCCACATCATAGGGAAACAGCACCTCGACCGCCCTGAACCCCGCCGCGCGCGCGGCCCCGAACCTCTCTAGAAACGGCATCTCGGCAAAAAGCATCGTCAGGTTTGCGCAGGCCTTCATGCCAACAACTCGGCCGCAGGAATGATCGGGAAAAACGCGCCTTTCGAGCGCACCCCGAACCAAAGCACCCCATCCACCTCGGCCTCTTCACCAATCTCGACAAGCCGGTAAAACGACTTGCGGTCAATCAAGGCCTCCAGGTTTGCGCGCACCAAAACATACGGCGCAGGCTCACCCGTCACCTCATCGCGCTCCACGCGAATGGGCGCATCGGGGCCAGCCGCGACACTATCGCCGACGTTGGTTTCAAACACCAAAACCCCGTCGCGCAGATTAAAGTCCACCGCCACAAACGGCGCGTCATCGACCGTGATCCCGACCTTCTCGACGGGTGTCACCAGAAAATAATCATCCCCGTCACGGCGCAGAATCGTTGAGAACAATTTGACCAATTCCGCCCGCCCGATTGGCGTGCCCAGATAAAACCACGTCCCGTCGCGCGCGATGCGCATATCCAGATCGCCACAAAACGGCGGATTCCACAGATGTACAGGCGGCAAACCGCCTTTTTTCGCAGCCCTTGCCGATGCCGCGAGGCTTTCTGCACTCGGGGTCACGATCTTTTGTCCGTCCGTTGGTTTTGCCATTGGGGTCACCTGCGTTATCTGTTGTTATAAGCATATAAGCGAAACAGGAGCATTGTCATGGTAAACCCCGATCAATTGGTCGCCGATATCGAAATTCTAGGCACCAAATTGGCCGCCGCACGTGTCAGCATTGGCAAGCGGTTCATCGGGCAGCCGCGTGTCGTGGACCTCACGTTGACCGCGCTGATCTGCGGCGGTCATGCGCTTTTGATCGGTCTGCCCGGCCTTGGCAAAACCCGCCTTGTCGATACGCTGTCCACAGTGATGGGCCTGCATGGCAACCGGATCCAGTTCACCCCCGACCTGATGCCCGCTGACATCCTCGGCTCTGAGATCCTTGATACCGCCACCGACGGCAGCCGCGCGTTCCGCTTTGTCAAAGGGCCGGTGTTTTGCCAGCTTTTGATGGCCGACGAGATCAACCGCGCCAGCCCACGCACCCAGTCGGCCCTGTTGCAGGCGATGCAGGAAAAAGAAGTCACAATCGCCGGTGAACACCGCCCGCTTGGCGTGCCATTCCACGTGCTGGCCACACAAAACCCGATCGAGCAGGAAGGCACCTATCCCCTGCCAGAGGCGCAACTCGACCGCTTTTTGGTGCAGATCGACGTGCCTTATCCTGATCGCGAAACCGAACGCGATATCCTGATCGCCACAACAGGCACTGTCGAGGGTCAAGCAACGGCCGTGTTTACCGCCGATGAACTTCTCGCCGCACAAACGATCCTGCGTCAAATGCCGGTGGGTGATCATATCGTCGAGATGATCCTCGATCTGGTGCGCGCCTGCCGCCCCGATGCGGCCGCTCCCGCCCCCGTGCGCCAGTCGGTCAGTTGGGGGCCGGGCCCGCGTGCCGCTCAGGCCCTGATGCTGACCGTGCGCGCGTCTGCCTTGCTTGACGGACGCCTCGCCCCCTGCGCAGAAGACGTGATGGCCATGGCCGTTCCTGTGCTTGAACACCGCATGGCACTGACCTTTGCGGCCCGGGCGCGTGGCGACACAGTGGTCGATATTATCCAAAGCGTCGCCGCCGAAATCACCCGCGCAAAGGCCGCCGTCGCGTGACATCCCCCCTGACCCTGCGCACCAACGCCCAAAATCTGGCCGACCCGCTGCCGGCACTTTTGGCGCAGGCCGATCATCTGGCCGCGACCGTCCTTTTGGGCGATCACGGGCGCAGGCGTGCCGGCATGGGCGACACGTTCTGGCAATACCGCGCCGCACAATCGGGCGATGATCTGCGGCACATCGACTGGCGCAGGTCCGCGCGCGCCGACAGCAATTTTGTCGCCGACAAAGAATGGCAAATCGCGCAATCGGTGCTGCTCTGGGTCGACAACGCAGCCTCGATGTCATTTACCTCCTCCGACGACACCCCGACCAAAGCGGCGCGTGCCCGCGGACTTGCCTTGGCGACCGCAATTTTGCTGGACCGTGGCGGCGAACGGGTCGGGCTGACAGGCACCCGCCTGCCACCGCGTCGCGGGTCTGGTCAGATCACACAAATGGCCGCCATCCTGTGCGAAGACAGTGCCGCAGATTACGGCGCACCCGACGCAAACGACATCACGCCCCATGCGCGGGCGGTTTTTATCAGCGATTTTCTCGGCGATATCAGCGGCACCGAAGACGCGCTCTTCAAGGCCTCCGACACCGGCGTGCGCGGCGCGCTTTTACAAGTGCTCGACGCGCAAGAAGAAACGTTCCCGTTCCACGGGCGCACGATTTTCCAGTCCATGGGCGGCGGCTATGAGCACGAAACCCTGCAAGCCGGCGAGTTGCGCAGCCGCTACCTCGACCGCTTGGCCGCGCGCAAGGCACGGCTGCAACTGCTGGCCCAGCGCACCGGCTGGCACTTCCACACCCATCACACCAACACGCCCGCAACATCGGCGCTGCTGTGGCTGTATAAATCATTGGCGAGGCAGACATAATGTGGACCCTTGGCCCGCTTGGTTTTACCGCGCCCCTGCTGCTTTTGGGCCTGATCATCCTGCCGGTCTTGTGGCTTTTGTTGCGCGCCGTGCCGCCCGCACCGGTCACGCGGCGGTTCCCCGGTGTCGCACTTTTACTTGGCCTGACCGACAAAGAAAGCCAATCCGACCGCACCCCTTGGTGGCTGCTGCTGTTGCGGCTCTTGGCGGTCGCGGGCTTGATCATCGGCTTTGCGGGGCCGGTTTTGAACCCAAACCAAGCCAAATCCGGCAGCGGTGATCTGCTGATCGCGCTTGATGGCTCATGGGCGGGGGCCGCGGGATGGTCCGCGCGTATCGACCGGATCGACGCGCTTTTGGCAGAGGCTTCGCGAAACGACAGACGCACCGCCATTGTCAACCTCTCGGACCTGCCCATCGGCGATATCCCCTTTGCCGCCCCCAGTGAATGGCGCGACAGGTTGGCCGGTTTGCAACCGCAACCCTGGCAGCCATCGCAAGATGCAATCGACTGGCTGGCCACCCAAAACGGGGCGTTTGAGACCAACTGGATGTCAGATGGCATTGATTGGGACGGGCGGCGCGACCTGCTGGCCGCATTCGAGGATCGCGGCCCCGTCACCATTTATCAATCGCCGCGCGCGACCTTCGGTTTGCGCCCGCCGCGCTATGAAAACAGCGAAATACTGGTCTCTGTTGTGCGCACCCCTGTGGGCAATGCGGCCACAGTGCCGCTGACCGCAGTGGGGCTTGACCCTGCGGGCATCGAGCGCCCGTTGCAAACCATCGACCTTGCATTTGCGGCAGGTGACGCCTTGGCCGAAACCGCCCTGATCCTGCCGCCGGAACTGCGCAACCGCGTCACCCGATTCGAGCTGACAGGCCAGCGCAGCGCCGCCGCCGTCAGCCTGACCGACGACACCCTGAAACGGCGCAGGGTCGCGCTGATCGCGGGTGGTGAAAACCGTGAAGCGCTCGATTTACTCTCGCCGCTGCACTACCTGCGCGAGGCCCTGGCGCCCACCGCCGACCTGATCGACGGGGCGCTGTCGGACATCATTCTGGCCAACCCCGATGTGATCGTGCTGGCCGATGTGGCAACACTGGGCGGCTTGGAAACCGACGCGCTAACCGATTGGGTCAAGGACGGCGGGCTTTTGCTGCGCTTTGCCGGGCCACGCCTGTCGGCCTCCGATGTGGGGCGTCGCCAAGAGGATCCGCTTTTGCCGGTGCGATTGCGGGCAGGCGGGCGCACGGTCGGCGGCGCGATGAGCTGGGGCGCGCCAAAAGCGCTGGCACCCTTCCCCGAAGGATCACCCTTTTACGGGCTGCAAATCCCTGACGATGTGACCGTCTCGGCGCAGGTCATGGCGCAACCCGACCCGACATTGGCCAGCCGCGTCATCGCAGGTCTGGCCGACGGCACACCCTTGGTCACCCGCAAGGATCTGGGCTTGGGACAAGTGGTGCTGGTGCATGTCACCGCCAACGCCGAATGGTCGACCCTGCCGCTGTCGGGGCTGTTTGTGCAGATGCTCGACCGGCTGGCAATCTCGACCCGCGCGCAGATCACCGACCCGACCGAACTGGCGGGCACAACTTGGCTACCCTCAGCGGTTCTTGACGGCTTTGGGCGCTTGCAAGACGGCAGCGCATTGGCGGGGATCGACGGGGCCCTGCTGGTGGACCGCACCGCAAGCCCGACCCTGCGACCCGGGCTTTACGCCGGCCCCGAAAACCAGATTGCGGTCAATGTGATCGGCCCCGACACCACCTTGTCAGTCGCCGCTTGGCCCGCGCGCATTGCGGTCCAAGGACTGACCACAACCCGTGAAATGGCGATCAAAGGCTGGCTTTTGTCGGGCGCTTTGATGCTGTTGCTGGTCGATGTGATCGCCTCGCTTTTGCTGGGCGGGCGGCTGCGTGGGCCACGCGCCGATATCGCCGCAGGTCTACTGACGCTCTTGCTTTTTGCCCCCGACGCCGAAGCTCAGGCCCAAACCAGTGATGCGGCGGCCATTGCGGCAACCTCTCAAGTGGTCTTGGCGCATGTCCTGACCGGCGATAAAGCCACCGATGACATCGCGCGCGCAGGGCTGGCAGGCGTGTCGCGGACCTTGTTCCAGCGCACATCCATCGAGCCCGCAGCCCCCGTCGCGGTCAATATCGAGACCGACGAGTTGGCGTTTTTCCCGTTTATCTACTGGCCAATCACCCCTGACCAAGCCCTGCCCAGCCGTGCCGCTTATGCCAAGTTGAACCGCTATCTGCGCGGCGGCGGCATGATCATGTTCGACACCCGCGACGCGGACACCGCACGGTTCGGGTCGGGCAGCCCCGAGGGGCGCAAACTGCAAGCCATCGCGCGCGGCCTTGATATCCCCGCGCTTGAACCGATCCCCGCTGACCACGTTCTGACGCGCGCATTCTATCTGCTGCAAGATTTCCCCGGTCGCTACGCCAGCCGCGACGTCTGGGTCGAAGCCGCCCCCGCAGACGCGGAGCTGGGCGAAGGGATGCCGTTCCGCAACCTCAACGACGGGGTGACGCCCGTGGTCATCGGCGGCAACGACTGGGCACGGGCTTGGGCGATAGACGACACAGGCAGTTGGATGTTCCCCGTCGGGCGCGGCTCTGCGGGCGAACGGCAACGCGAAATCGCCCTGCGCTTCGGGGTGAACCTGATCATGCATGTGCTGACCGGCAACTATAAATCCGATCAGGTGCATGTGCCCGCACTGCTGGATCGGCTGGGACAATAACGATGACACAAACCGTAATCCTTGACCCTCTGGTGCCGCTGATGGCGCTTTATCTGCTGGCCGCATTGGGCACTGTCGTGGTGGCACTTGCGGTATGGCGCGGCTTGGCGGGATGGTGGCTGCGGGGACTGGCCGCAATCGCGGTGCTTTTGGCCGTGGCAAACCCCTCGGTGCAGCGCGAAGACCGCACCCCGCTCAGCGATATCGTGATCGCTCTGGTCGACGAAAGCGCCAGCCAAGCGATCAGCGACAGACCGCGGCAAACCGCCGATGCGCTGGCCAATTTGCAAGACGAAGTGGCGCGTTTGGACAACACCGACCTGCGGGTCGTGACGGTGCCTGACGGCGACGGCGACAGCGGCACACAATTGATGACCGCCCTGTCCACGGCACTGGCCGAAGAGCCCCAAGCACGCATCGCAGGGATCGTGGCCATCACCGACGGGCGGGTGCACGATATTGAACGGCAACCAAATCTGCCCGCGCCCTTCAACACTCTGCTGACCGGCAAAGACACCGATTGGGACCGACGCCTGATCGTCTCGAACGCACCGGCATTTGCAATTCTTGGCGAGACCGTGACCCTGACCCTGCGCATCGACGATCAAGGGGCTGCACCGCAGACAAATGCAATCGTGCCTCTGTCAATTTCGATCGACGGCGACACGCCCGTGACATTTCAGGTCCCCGTGGGTCAAGACATCGAACTGCCGCTGGACCTGCCGCACGGCGGCATGAACATCGTGCAATTCGAGACCCCGATGGCCGCAGGTGAGTTGACCGACCGGAACAACGCCGCCGTGGTGCAGATCAACGGGGTGCGCGACCGCTTGCGTGTGCTCTTGGTCTCGGGCGAGCCGCATCCGGGCGAACGCACATGGCGCAACCTGCTGAAATCCGACGCCGCCGTGGACCTTGTGCATTTCACCATCCTGCGACCGCCCGAAAAACAGGATGGGGTGCCGGTGGACGAATTGTCCCTGATCGCCTTTCCAACCCGCGAGCTGTTTCTGGAAAAGATCAACGACTTCGACCTGATCATCTTTGACCGCTACCGCAGGCGCGGCATCCTGCCCAACGCCTATCTTGAAAACATCCGCGATTATGTGACCCAAGGCGGCGCGGTCCTGATTTCCGCAGGCCCCGAATACGGCGGCGCAGAAAGCATCTATCGCTCGCCCTTGGGTGACATCCTGCCCGGCGCACCCACCGCGCGGGTGTTTGAGGAAGGTTACACACCACAAATCACCGCCCTTGGGGCGCGCCACCCTGTCACGGCCGGACTGGAAGATTTCTCGCCCAACCCTGACGGCGACGGGCCGGGCTGGGGGCGCTGGTTCCGGCTGGTGGATGTGCTGGTGCCGGACACGGCCAAGGTGGTGATGTCGGGCCTGGGCGACAGGCCCTTGCTGATCCTCGACCGGATCGGCGAAGGGCGGGTCGCTTTGATGGCATCCGACCAGTCATGGCTCTGGGATCGGGGCTTTGAAGGCGGCGGGCCGCAACTGGAACTCTTGCGCCGCTTGGCCCATTGGATGATGAAAGAACCCGAACTGGAAGAAGAGGCGCTCTGGGTCGAGCCCACAGGGCAAACCATGCGCATCATCCGGCGCACCTTGGACGAGACAATCGGCGACGTGACCGTGACACACCCCGACGGGACCGAGACGGTTTTGCAACTGAGCGAGGTGTCACCGGGGCGGTTTGAAACCCTCTGGCAGGCCCCTGATGTCGGGCTTTACCGGCTGCGCGAAGGCGACACCGAAACCGTCATCGCACTGGGCCCCGCCGCACCGCGCGAATTTGAACAGACCATCGCATCGGGCGACATTCTGGCCCCCGCCACCCAAAGCACGCGCGGCGGGGTATCACGCATTGAAAACGGCGATATCAGCGTGCGGACCGTGCGGGCAGGCAGGCCCGCAGCAGGGCGCGGCTGGATCGGGATCACCCCGCGCGGCGCGTTTCAAACCGCAGATGTCAGCGTCAAGGCATTGCTGCCGGCTTGGGCATTCTTGCTGCTGGCGGGGCTTCTGACCCTCGGCGCATGGCTGCGCGAGGGGCGTAAGACAGGCTAAATCCGTCCTACCTTAGCGTGACCTCGAACACTTCATCCGACCAGCCTTCGACGTTGCAACGGCTGCGAACATACACCACGTCGGGCAGATCAGCGGTGATGGTCATACCCCGCGTGAACGGCTGCTCTGTCACATGCGGATGCACCAGAACGCGCAGGCCCAACGCGTTGCCCGCCGCATCCTCGACCGCCCAGCCGTCGGCATAATGGTCCCAGCCGGTGTCAGGGTGCGCCACCGTCACGTCAAACCGCCAGCCGCTACCTGTCTGCGTCGCTGTCGCCGCCACAGTCTGGGGGGGGTCGGCCATGGCCGCGGTGCCAACCAACGCAAACACACATGCCAACTTCATGGATCAGCCCGCAACAAAATACTCCGCGGGATCGACGCAAATTCGCGCGACCAAACCACCCAGACCACCGCAAGCGTGGCGACAAACAACGCCAGCGCACCCAACAGCCACGCCAATGCGCCCAGCGCAAAATACATCGACCGCAACCCGCGGTTAAAGTTCATCGCAGCGCGGATATTCAACTCTCCCGCTTGGGCCGCGCGCGAGCGCGCCACCGGATGCGCGGGGTCATTGGGCACCGCCGCCATCAACACCGCACAATAGCCAAACACACGGTTTGCCCAGACAAATTTCAAAAACGCATTGGTCAGAATAACCCCGACAAACGCCAGCTTGATCTGGATCGCCAACACAGGTGTCATCACCTCGGTCACTTCTCGCGCCACCCCGACCAATGGATCGGTATTTTGCGCAAGCGCAAGCACACCCCCAATGGCAAAAATGCAGGTCGAGGCAAAAAACGAGGTGCCCTGCCGCAGGCTTGCCAAAATCTGGCTGTCGAAAATCCGCGGGTCGCGGTCGACAAAAACCTGCATCCAGTCGCGGCGCCTTTGCGACATCAAAACCGTGACAGAGGGCCGCGATTTGGGCGGGTGCTCGATGATCCATCCCAGGCTGTGCCAGATCAACACAAGAAACAGCGCGGCGGCCAGATCAAGCGGGCTTAAAACGGCAAGGTGTGCAAACATCTCCATAGCACATGTCTAGCCTGACCAATTCAAACTTGCCATCCGTGATAATTGGTTATATTTACTTACCAATAGCTTTGATTGGAGCCCCGCCATGGATATGCCCACCCCAAACGCTGCCGTCATTTCGCGCAAGGCCCAGCTTGTCGCGCGCCTGTCCGAAATCCTGCCCAAAGATGCCGTCATCTCGGATGTTTCGGAGACCCGTGCGTATGAATGCGACGGGTTGACCGCCTACCGCTGCCCACCGCTCTGCGCGGTCCTTCCGGCAAACACCGCCCAGGTCGCCGCCGTCCTGAAACTCTGCCATGAGATGGGCGTGCCTGTGGTGCCGCGCGGCGCGGGCACATCGCTGGCGGGCGGCGCTTTGCCCACCGCCGATTGCGTCATTCTGGGGGTCGCCAAAATGAACGGCGTGATCGAAACCAATTATGACGACCGCTATATCCGCGTGCAAACCGGACGCACCAACCTGTCGGTCACCGGCGCGGTAGAGGCCAACGGGTTCTTCTACGCCCCTGATCCCTCCAGCCAATTGGCCTGCGCCATTGCGGGCAATATCGCAATGAATTCAGGCGGCGCACATTGCCTCAAATACGGGGTCACCACCAACAATCTGATGGGCGTGACCATGGTGATGATGGACGGCACGGTGGTTGAAATCGGCGGCGCACATCTGGACGCAGGCGGGCTTGATCTTTTGGGCGTAATTTGCGGATCAGAGGGCCAGCTTGGTGTCGTCACAGAGGCCACTTTGCGCATCCTGCACAAGCCCGAAGGCGCGCGCCCCGTTTTGATGGGCTACGACAATTCCGAGGTCGCAGGCCAGGTTGTCACCGACATCATCAAGGCCGGCGTGCTGCCGGTCGCCATCGAATTCATGGACCGCCCCTGCATCGAGGCCACCGAGAAATTCGCCCAAGCCGGCTATCCGATGTGCGAGGCATTGCTGATCGTCGAGGTCGAGGGATCCGACGCAGAAATCGACGCGCAACTGGCCCTCATCATGGAGATCGCGCGCAAACATAACCCTGTAGAGCTGCGCGAAGCCCGTGACGCAGATGAAGCCGCGCGCATCTGGCTGGGCCGTAAATCCGCCTTTGGCGCGATGGGCCAAATCAACGATTACATGTGCCTTGACGGCACGATCCCGGTCTCGTCATTACCCTTTGTTCTCAAACGGATCGGCGAGATGTCAAAAGACTTCGGCCTTGATGTGGGCAATGTGTTCCACGCAGGCGACGGCAATATGCACCCGCTGATCCTGTTTGACGCCAATAAACCGGGGGACTTGGAGTTGTGCGAAGACTTCGGCGCAGAAATCCTGAAACTCTGCGTCGAAGTCGGCGGTTGCCTGACCGGCGAACATGGCGTCGGTATCGAAAAACGCGACCTGATGCATGTGCAATTCGCGCCTGCCGACCTCGAAGCACAGATGGCCGTCAAAGATGTTTTTGACCCCGAATGGCTGCTGAACCCGGCAAAAGTGTTCCCCCTGAGCACCTCCGCCCCCCGCCGCGCAGCCTAAAGAAAGCAGACGTGATGACACCTCAATCAGAAGCTGCGCTTTCGCAAATCATCAAAGACGCCAGCGGCCCTTTGCGCATTTCAGGCGGCGGCACGCGGCCCATTGGACAGGCGGCAGGTGACCCGCTTTCGACCGCGAAACTATCGGGCATCACGCTGTATGAACCGGGTGCTTTGACGCTGGTCGCGCAGGCCGGCACGCCGGTCGCCGAGATCGAAACGGCCCTTGCGGCGGACAACCAGCGCCTCGCATTTGAACCCATGGACCACCGCGCGCTTTTGGGCACCAAAGGCACGCCCACTATCGGCGGTGTCGTCGCCGCCAACGTGTCAGGTCCACGCCGCATCGCTGTCGGGGCCTGTCGGGATTTCATGCTTGGGGTGCGCTACGTCGACGGGATGGGCAACATCGTCAAGAACGGCGGTCGCGTGATGAAAAACGTGACCGGCTACGACCTCGTGAAACTGATGACAGGATCCTACGGCACACTTGGGGTGCTGACCGAAGTCTCGCTCAAAGTGCTCCCTGCTGTCGCAGCCACACTGACCCTGACCCTCAAAGACCTCGACGATGCGACCGCAATCAAGGCGATGTCCGCCGCCCTGTCCTCGCCCTATGAGGTCACAGGCGTGGCCCACGACCCGCGCCAGTCGCGCACATATTTCCGCCTCGAAGGGTTCGCGGCCTCCATCGCCTACCGCGCCGGTGAACTGACCAAAAAACTTGCCCCCTTTGGTGCGGCATCCGAGACCAAAACCGACTGGACCGCGATCCGCGATGTCACATCTTTCGCGGACACATCCGGCGACGTCTGGCGCATTTCCGTCAAACCCTCCGACGCCGCAGCCCTGACCGCAAAACTGGGCGCGGATGCCGTGCAATATGATTGGGGCGGCGGGCTGATCTGGGCGCTGTGCCCCGCTGGCCACGACCTGCGCCGTGCAATGGGCAATACCGCAGGTCACGCGACCCTGATCCGCGGCACAGGGCAAACATTCCATCCCGAACCCGCAGCCATCGCGGCCATCACGTCAGGGCTACGTGCCAAATTTGACCCCCGCAACATTCTGAACACAGGGATCATGTCCTGATGCAAACCACTTTTACCCCCGAACAGCTGACCGATCCGGGCACCAGGCGGGCCAACGAAATCCTGCGGGCCTGCGTGCATTGCGGGTTTTGCACCGCGACCTGCCCGACCTACCAAATCCTGGGCGACGAGTTGGACAGCCCGCGCGGACGCATCTACCTGATCAAGGACATGCTGGAAAACGAGCGGGTGCCGGACGCCAAAACCGTGAAACACATCGACCGCTGCCTGTCGTGCCTTGCCTGTATGACAACCTGCCCGTCCGGCGTGCACTACATGCACCTCGTCGATCATGCCCGCACTTACATCGAACAAAACTACAAACGGCCGCTGTCGGACCGCGCCCTGCGCTGGGTTCTGGCGCGCATCCTGCCCTACCCGACACGGTTCCGCATCGCCCTGCTGGGTGCCAAAATCGGGCGGCCCTTTGCGCGCTTCATCCCCGATCCTCGCCTGCGGGCGATGTTGGAAATGGCCCCCAAGGTCATCCCGCCCGTGTCGCGCAACGACGACCCGCAAACCTTCCATGTCGCGGATAAAAAGATGCGCGTCGCCCTGATGACCGGCTGCGCCCAGCGCGCGCTCAACACCGATATCAACGATGCGACCATCCGCCTGCTAACTAGGCTCGGTGCCGAGGTTGTGATCCCCAAAGGCCAAGGCTGCTGCGGCGCGCTGACCCACCACATGGGCAAAGAGCATGAGGCCCACGCCACCGCGGCCAAAAATGTCCGCGCCTGGGTCGCTGAAATGGACGCAGGATTGGATGCCATCGTGATCAATACATCCGGTTGCGGGACCACGGTGAAAGACTACGGGCATATGTTCCGCAACACCGATCTGGCCGCCGATGCCGCGCGTGTATCCGCCATCGCGATGGATGTCTCCGAAGTGCTGATGCAACTCGACCTCCCCGAAGGGGACGACAAAAACACCCGCGTCGCCTATCATGCGGCTTGCTCGCTGCAACACGGCCAGAAAATCAAAACCTTCCCCAAGGATCTTTTGCGCAAGGCCGGCTTCACCGTGCTGGAACCCGCCGACAGCCACCTGTGCTGCGGCTCTGCCGGCACCTATAACCTGATGCAGCCCGAGATTTCCAAACAACTCAAAGCCCGCAAGATGCAAACCATCGACGCGCTGACCCCCGACATCATCGCCGCGGGCAACATCGGCTGCATGATGCAGATCGGATCGGGCACCGACACACCCATCGTGCATACCGTCGAACTATTGGACTGGGCCACCGGCGGCCCCAAACCGCCCGCTCTCACAATTGCAAAAAATCGCACACCACAGGTGCCAATCTTGCGATAATGCCATAATGTCGCCCCAAGCGGTCCGCTATAAGACCTGCAAACTTGAGGGTATCCATGCGCATTCTGATGATCATCTTCGTGCTGCTGTCCAACGCCGCCTCGGCGCAGGACAGTGCATTGGTCACCCTGCAAACCCGTAACGACAGCCGTGGCTGGGAAGCGGTCGGCAGGCTCGATATCGTGGGTAAAGGGTTCTGCACCGCCGCGCTGATCCAGAACAAACTGATCCTCACCGCCGCACATTGCCTTTACGACACCGACGGCAGCCTGATCAGCCCTGACCGGTTCGTCTTTGAAGCGGGCCTGCGTGACGGGCGCGCCGAGGCCACGCGCGGGGTCTCTCGCATTCTGGCACACCCCGATTACAACTATAACGGCCCCTCCACCGACACCTCGGAGGTCGCCAATGACATCGCGATCCTCGAGCTTGACCAACCCATCCGTAACGGGCGCATCATCCCCTACGGCATCGCCGCCAAACCGCGTGCAGGTGACCAGATCGGCATCGTGTCCTACGGGCGCGACCGCGCAAATGCCGCCAGCCTGCAAGAGGCCTGCGACGTGATCGAGCGGCAAAACGGCGTTATCCTGATGAGCTGCGATATCGCATTCGGCTCCTCCGGCGCGCCGATCTTCACCATGCAGGACGGAACCGCCAAAATCGTCTCGGTGGTCTCGGCCATGGCCGATATCGACGGCAAACGCATCTCTATCGGCACCTCGCTGCAAGAACCGCTTGCGCAACTGCTGGCCTCGTTTCGCACTGCCAGCACCGGCACGGGTCGCAAAATCGTCATCGGCGGCCAGCGCACCGAGACTGGCGCAAAATTCGTCAGGCCCTGACAGATTTCTCATGGTTTCATCCCCTTGAAACCAAAAACAGCCATCCCCACATTGACTGTATGGACGCCAAAACAGGGTCCATATCACCCATGGCGCGGCCAATATCGGCGCGCCAAATGCTTGTTATCGCTTGATAAAGGATGACCACCATGCGAACTTTTGACCTGACACCACTCTACCGTGCCACCGTCGGCTTTGACCAGATCGCCGACCTGTTGGACCGGACCCTTGCTGCGGATACCGGCAATACAACCTACCCCCCATACAACATTGAAAAGACCGATGATGACGCTTGGCGCATCTCGCTGGCGGTTGCAGGTTTTGTCGATGACGACCTTGCCATCGAGGTCAAAGACCGCAATCTGCACGTCACGGCGCGCAAGTCCGAGGATGAGGACGCCAAAACCTACCTGCACCGCGGCATCGCCACGCGTGCGTTCGAGCGGCGCTTCCATCTGGCCGATCATGTGCGCGTGACAGGGGCCAGCCACGAACACGGGATGCTGCACATCGATCTGGTGCGCGAAGTCCCCGAGGCCCTCAAGCCCCGCCAGATCGCGATAAGCAAGGGGCGCAAAACCGACGCCAACCTGATCGAAGAAAAATCAGTGAATTAGACGACAAAGGGCAGGCTCACCACCTGCCCTTTTCCACATCTGCCCGACGCGCGCCTTAATGCGCCTCGGCCCAGCTTTTCCCCTGTCCCGCATCCACAGCCAGCTTTACATCCAGTTTCACCGCAGGGTCAGACGCGTTTTCCATCACCGCGCGCGCCGCATCAATCAGCGCCTGCGCCTCGTCCTCGGCCACCTCGAAAATCAATTCATCATGCACCTGCAACAGCATCTTGGCATTGATCCCCTCTATCGCATCCGGCATCCGGATCATCGCGCGCCGGATCACATCCGCCGCCGTGCCCTGAATAGGCGCGTTGATCGCGGCCCGCTTGGCAAACCCCGCATGTGGCCCCTTGGCATTGATCTGCGGCGTATTGATCCGGCGGCCAAACAGGGTCTGCACAAAGCCGTTATCCTTCGCAAATTGCACGGTCTCGTCCATATAGGTGCGAATCCCTGGAAACCTCTCGAAATAGCGGTCGATAAAGCCCTGCGCCTCGGCCCTTGGAATGCGCAAATTGCGCGCCAGACCAAACCCCGAAATCCCGTAGATCACACCAAAGTTGATCGCTTTGGCCTGACTGCGAATAGCAGGCGTCATCTCGTCAAGCGGCACATCAAACATCTCTGACGCGGTTTGTGCGTGAATATCGACCCCGTCCATGAACGCCTGTTTGAGCGCATCAATCCGCGCCACATGCGCCAAAATCCGCAACTCGATCTGGCTATAATCAAGGCTCACCAAAACCTTGCCCTCATCCGCGATAAACGCCTCGCGAATGCGTCGGCCTTCCTCGGACCGCACCGGAATATTCTGCAAATTCGGGTCCGTGCTTGCCAGCCGTCCGGTATTGGCCCCCGCAATCGAATACGACGTATGCACACGGCCAGTCTCGGGGTTGATATGCTCTTGCAGCGCGTCGGTGTAGGTCGATTTCAGCTTCGCCAGCTGCCGCCAATCCAGAATACGGCGCGGCAAATCATGGATCGTCGCCAAATCCTCCAACACATCCACGCCCGTCGAATAGGCACCGGTCTTGCCCGTCGATGGTTTCTTGCCGTCCGGCATCTCAAGGCTCAATTCATCAAACAGGATCTCGCCCAACTGCTTGGGTGACGCTACATTAAACTTGCGCCCCGCCAGCTGTTGTATCTCGTCCTCTAGACCCGCCATCTTTTGGGCAAAGCCATTCGACATCCGGCTTAACGTATCGCGGTCCACCTTGACGCCCGCCATTTCCATCTGCGCCAGCACCGGCACCAAGGGCCGTTCAAGCGTCTCGTAGACCGTTGTCACCTTGGCAAGGTGCAACATCGGCTTGAACATCTGCCACAGGCGCAAGGTAATATCGGCATCTTCGGCGGCATATTTCACCGCCTCGTCAATCGGCACACGGTCAAAGGTAATCGCCGATTTTCCCGTCCCCAACAGCGGCTTGATCGGGATCGGCGTATGCCCCAGATAGGTCTGCGACAACACATCCATGCCGTGATTATGCAGCCCGCCATGCATCGCATATGACATCAACATCGTGTCATCTATGGGGTGCACATCCACCCCGACACGGGCAAAAATCTTGGCATCATACTTCATGTTCTGCCCGATTTTCAGGATGCTCTCATCCTCCAACATCGGCTTGAGCATCGCCAGACAGGCGGCAAAATCCATCTGTCCCTCGGCCCTTGCATCCGAGCCAAACAAATCATCCTGCGCCGCCGCCTTATGAATAAGCGGAATATAGCAGGCCTGCCCCGGCTCCACACACAGCGATATCCCGACCAGTTCGGCGCGCATCTCGTTGAGCGCCGTGGTCTCGGTATCCACCGCCACATAGCCGCGTGCATAAATCCGCTCCAGCCAGACCTGCAAGGCGCTGGCATCCGACACTTTCTCATAGGCTTGCGCATCAAACGGCACCGCCTTGGCGACCACCGCAACCGGCGCTTCGATCTCGGGCGCTTTCGCCCCCAAACGATCCGCAATCCGCTTCACAATCGTGCGAAATTCCATCTTGGCCAAAAACGCCAACAGGTCCTCGGGCACCGCATCCCTGATCTCCAGACTGTCCAGATCAAACGGCAGCACCATCTCGCAATCCAGACTGACCAAGCGCTTGGAAAGCTCGATCTGCGCGCGGTTCTCGATCAGGCTTTCGCGGCGCTTGGGTTGCTTGATCTCGCCGGCGCGGTCCAACAATGTCTCCAGATCACCATATTCATTGATCAAAAGCGCCGCCGTCTTGATCCCGATCCCCGGCGCTCCTGGCACGTTATCCACACTATCGCCCGCCAGTGCCTGCACATCGACAACACGCTCGGGCTGCACCCCGAACTTTTCAACCACACCGTCGCGATCTATGCGCTTGTTCTTCATCGGGTCCAGCATTTCAACACCGTCGCCAACCAATTGCATCAAGTCCTTGTCGGATGACAAAATGGTGACGCGGCCACCCGCATCGCGTGCCTGACAGGCCAGCGTCGCGATAATATCATCCGCCTCAAACCCCTCGATCTCTTCGCAGGCAATATTGAACGCGCGCGTCGCCTCTCGGGTCAGGGGCATCTGCGGGCGCAAATCCTCGGGCATCGCGTCGCGGTTCGCCTTGTAAAGATCAAACATATCATTGCGAAACGTATGGCTGCCCTTGTCGAAAATCACCGCAACATGGGTCGCAGCATCGACGCCGGAATTATTGTCAATATAGCGTTGCAACATATTCACAAAGCCACTGACCGCCCCAACCGGCAACCCGTCAGACTTGCGCGTCAGCGGCGGCAATGCGTGATAGGCGCGGAAAATATACGCCGAGCCATCAATCAAATGCAGATGGCAGCCCTTGCCGAATTGCTGTGTCATAAAACTGCTCCCCTGCATTTGCGTCAGGGTCGGTTTTGCCACTAATCAGCCAAGGGTGCTAGGTCAGACTTTACCCTCAAAGTCCTTGTGCACCAGTTTGGCGTCGCAATACGGGCATTCGACCCAACCATGCTCGCCGGGAATTTGCAACCAAACCCGCGGGTGACCCGAGGCACCACCACCATCACAGGCCACGCGGTATTCATTCACAATGCGGGTTTCTGGGGCAGGTGTTGTCATATCTCGTCCTGTCTGGTTGCCACGGGTCTTGGCCCGTCATATGCCTGTCTAACAAATGCCCGCGCCGGGGGAAAGACATCCATGACAGACAATGCCATCGAAATTTCGGGTCTCAGCAAAACCTACGCCGCCACAGGGCGCACAGCGGCAAAAACCGCGCTGCATGACATCAATATGAATATCCCTCGCGGCATGGTTTTTGGGCTTTTGGGCCCCAACGGGGCGGGCAAATCAACCCTGATCAATATCCTTGCAGGGCTGGTCACAAAAACCGCAGGCACCGTCAAAATCTGGGGCTTCGACCAAGACGAAAACCCACGCCAATCACGCGCCGCCATCGGCATCATGCCGCAAGAGCCGCATCTCGACCCGTTCTTCACCCCCGCAGGCTCGCTCGATGTGCAAGCAGGGCTTTACGGCGTGCCAAAATCGCAACGCAAAACCGCCGAGATTCTCGAACTCATCGGCCTGACCGACAAGGCCAACGCCTACGCGCGCTCGCTCTCGGGCGGGATGCGGCGGCGCTTGCTTTTAGGCAAGGCGCTGGTGCATTCGCCGCAAATCCTCGTGCTCGACGAGCCCACCGCCGGCGTCGATATCGAGCTGCGCAACCTGCTTTGGACCAACGTGCGCAACCTCAACAAGCAAGGCGTGACCATCATCCTGACCACGCACTACCTGGAAGAAGCCGAAGCGATGTGCGACGAGATCGCGATCATCAACCACGGCAAACAAATCGTGCGCGACAGCACTGCAAATCTACTCGGACGGCTCGATCACAAAACCATGGTCATTCGCCCCGCGCGCGATTGCGATATCCCCACGTTACCCGACACGATCACAGGCGCGCGGCGCCCCGACGGCAGGCTCGCCTTCACCTATCAGTCCAACATCACCAGCGCCGATGCCGTCCTTGATATCATTCGCCGCGCCAAAATCGAAATCAGCGACATCACAACCGAACAATCGGACCTCGAAGACGTCTTCCTGGCCTTAACCAAAAATTAACCCCGCCTCGCTTTTTTGAAAATACTCTCGCCGAAGGCCACTTACTCCTGCAACATCCGCCCCAACGGGCGGCCACCCAAAATATGCATATGAAAATGCGGCACATCCTGCACCCCGTGCACCCGGGCATTGGCAATCGCGCGAAACCCCTGGGCGACATCGCTCATCTCACAGACCGCCGCAACAGCCGCAAAAAAACCCGCCTGCTCGGGACCACTGGCATGGGCGGCAAAATCATCAAGACTGACATAGGCCCCCTTGGGGATCACCAGCACATGCACCGGCGCTTGCGGGGCTATATCCTTGAACGCCAGCGCGTATTCATTTTCAAAAACCGTGCTGTTGGGGATCTCGCCGCGCAGGATTTTGGCAAAAATATTCTGGTCATCATAATCGAATGTCATAGGGCACCTTAGTCAACAAAAAGATAGGGCGTTTCAGCCAGCTGTCGCGACGTATCATCATCCACACCCAGGAACTGCGCAATAGCCGGCGCATTTTCCTGCGGGCTTTGCGATTCCTTGATCACCGCATGATGCGCAAAACCCGCATCGCGAATCCGGTCGCTTTCAAACAACACATCATAGCGGATCGTTGGCAAAAGCTGCGCCAATGTCTCGGGCGACGTCTGATCACCCGCCAATCCGACGCGGCGGGCGTGACCGGCCAGATAGTCGTCGGTCAAACTGCACTCGATTTCCAACAATTTGGTCGTCGACCTGTCAGAAAAGAAATCCTGCATCAGATCAAGGCTCGCCGTGTCCAGACAGATCACCAACTTGTTGGTCTGGTAATAATCAAACAACATGCGCATCAACGCGCGGCGGTGACGGGTGCGCTTGCTCAACGTCGATTGAATGCCGCCCAAATCCGGCAGATCGGTTTCTTCCTCGTTAAAAATGTAATCGATCACCGGTATGGTCGTGTGCTGGCGCATCGCGTCCGTCAACCGCTTGGCGACGTGCCACTTCTTGCACGCGACAATCAACAACTCTCGCTCGCGGCCCAGCGAGGTCTCGGATTCCCAAAACCGCGTCGCAAACCGGCGCCCGATACGCCCGCGCCCCGACAAGAACTTGAACAACCCCCGGCCCTCGTTGGACACCTTGAAATCATCGCGCCCAGAGGCATAAAGCACCCCCAACCGCTCTTTCAGCTCTTTGGCCTCGGGGCTGATCTTGCGGGCAAACAAACTGTCTTGCGACAACAACAAATCATAATGATCATTGTAAAACGTCACCGGCATCCCGTAGTCGGTGAACATCAAAAACGTCATCGTGCGCGTCTGTATCTCGGTGCCGGGCACCAGATGACGCACCAAAGTCTGGAAAAATGTCTCGTCGGGAATCCACGTCGTGCGGAAAAACCGCATCACGTCTTTTCGCTTTTTGGTAAACGCCAGAATCCATTCGATCGTGCGACGGCGCAACACCCACCACTGCGACCCGATCATCACCTGAATATCGGCAGGCACCTCCCGGGTGATGCCCAATTTGCGCTGCGTCCAAAACGACCAATAAAACCTGCGCTTTTGCGTGCGCTCGTTGAAAAAGTGCCGGTAAATCAGCCGCTCTTCCTTGAAACCAGTCTTGATCCACTCACTCTCGAAATAATCAAAACTCTCGACATAATCGACGTCATTATCATCAAGAAACTGATGCGCATACTTGGCCGATTTAATCGCCATGCAATCACCCGACACCATGTAAAAATGCGTGGCCCTGGGAAAAGCATCAACCGCCGCCTCCACGGCATAGAGCGTGGCTTGCACCAATGACCATTCACCCCACCCACATTTGATGCGCTTGCGGGCATAGGTCACATTGGGATTATCCGCCAAGGCCGTCTGAATGCGCTGAAACGCCTCAACGGGCGCGCGGGCATCAAAGTGGATCGCAATAAAATCACCCACCGCCGTCAATTGCTCGGCCTGCTGGATAATAGCATCAGGGTCTTTATGACACAGAAGAATGAACGCGATTTTTGCCATATTCCGAACAGTATACCCCAAGCCTATGTATTGTTTACATGTCATACCGTGAACAGACGTTGAATATACAGGGTTTCTTTGTATTTCTCGGTCAACTATGACGGTATGGACGGCAGGACCGCACCAACCGCGGGCAGATGGAGACAAATAATATGGGTTTTCCCGGCACTTGGATGACCGAAAGCGAAAGCGTTGTGTATCGGGTCGTTCCCAAATGCGCCTGCTCGACCATCGGCCAGATCATGTATTATTCAAACCACGGCGCGTTTTTCGACGGCGACATACATGACGCAACCAGCGGCCTGCACAAATGGGCCATGGAAGACAGCCAACCGCTGATCACGACCAATGTAAAGGCGCACAACAGCTATGCGTTCACCTGCGTGCGCAACCCCTATACGCGCATCCTGTCCTCGTTTTTTGACAAAATTTGCGGCATCCAACGCAACGGACGCAGATACCGCGGCAACCTCGTGCCACTTCTGATCCAGAAATACGGCATCGAAGTGGGCGATCCCGAGACCGGATTCGAGTTCGATCAAATCAAATCGTTCCGGCGGTTCTTGTTGTTTGCTCGCGACACCATCCGCTGGCGGCGGCCAATGGAACCCGACATCCACTGGTCAGCCATGTCCGGCCATATCTCGACATTCATCATGAACGGCGGGCGCTACGACAAGATTTTCTGGACCGAACGGTTCAACGACGGGATGCAACAGGTTCTCGACAAAATCAACGCCCCGAACAAAGTGGACCTCGCAACAATCCCGCGATTTAACGAAAGCGAAGGGCACGGTCCAAAACGCCTGCACCCGGTGGAAGATTATTTTGACGATCTGTCGATGCATTTGATGTGGGAAATCTACAAAAAGGATTTCCAGCTGTTCAAATACGACTTTGAAAACCCCGGAAATAAAATGCCCATAGGTGAGATCGACCTCAAAGAAGTTCATGCCAAACTCGGCGAATGATGCGCCTGCGGCGAGCGGGGAAAGGGGGCTAGCCCCCCTCGGCCTATGGCCTCACCCCCCAGCATATTTTTACTCGGAAGAAACCAATTTTTAACCAGGTTGCGACAAGATCAACCTGCGGAACAGGCAGGCATGCCGATGACCGCCGACGAAGAAGCCGCTGCCACGCCCGCTGCGCCACGCGACTAACGGCTGGCAGCGCACTTCTTTCGCCTCTTCAGAGCCAAAATATGCGCGCCGCAGGCTCCTTTCCTCTCGACGACCGCAACGTTCGCGTTACATGCTGGCCATGCAAGGGGAACCAAAATGCGCAGCATCTTGATCGTCGGCTCGGGTCCGGGCGCAGTGCTAGCTCGCGCTTGGTCGCAAAACCCGTTTGACCACACCCTCGCGATCAACAATGCATGGCAAGTGCGACAGGACTGGGACAGCGTTATTTTTCCCGATGATTTCGCGCCAGACCGGCAACCCCGAACCGATATGACCCGGCGCACGACAATCCGCTCGGGCGACTATGTCCCCGTCCAGAACCGGTTTGGAGGCTTTGTCTACGCAGGTGGCACCATGGCATTCACCGCCGCATATTGGGCACTCGGGACCCACGAGCCGCAGGTTATCGCAATGATTGGATGCGACATGATCTACCCCACTACAGGGCCGACACATTTTTACGGCACAGGTCAACCTGACCCGTTGCGCAACGATATCTCGCTGCGGTCACTGCCCGCAAAATCGGCACGCCTCATGGCGCTCGCGGCACAGCGCGGCTGCGCAATGGTGAACCTGTCGGATGGTCCCAGCCAACTGACCTTCCCGCGCGCGCACCCGTCGTCTGCCGCCGCGCATAAACCGCTGCAACACAGTGCATCCGCCGTCGCGGCGGCCTTGGCCGAAGAGGCACGGCTGGGATATTACGTCCCGTCCGGTAAATACTGGAAAGAAGCGACCCGTTTCGACCCGGTCAAGATCGACGCTCTCGACGCTATGTGGCTGGCACTACGCCCGCCTTTGCAATAAGCCCCTTCAGGTCCTGCTCGGGCCGCGCACCGATATGGCCAATCACCTCGCCCGCCGCAATATTCCCGATCCGTCCGCAATCAGGCAAGCTGTAATTCTCCGCCAGCGCCCATAGAAACGCACCGGCAAACAAATCCCCCGCACCCGTCGCATCGACAATCTGCACCGGGTCGGCAGGCACATGCCAGTGCTGCGACCCCGCCAGAACATACGCGCCATTGGCGCTATCGGTGCAAGCCACGACCGCGACTTCGGCAGCTGCCATCGCCAAAGCCGCATCAAAATCATCGGTCTCATACATCGACAACATCTCGGCGCGATTGCAAAACAACAAATCCACGTCGTCCCTGATCATGGCACGAAACGCCTCGCGATGCCGGCTGACACAAAACGGATCGGACAGGGTAAGCGACACACGCCCCCCCGCCGCCTTGCACGCCGCAATCGCCTTGGCAAAGGCGGCATGGCTCTCGGGCCCGTCAAAGCGGTAGCCCTCCAGATAAATCCACTCGGCCTGCGCCATCTGCGCCTCGTCAATATCATCAACCGTCAAGAACTCGGTCACACCCAGATAGGTGTTCATCGAGCGCTCGCCATCAGGGGTCACAATCACCAGGCAACGGCCCGTCTCGTCCACCGCATCCTTTGGCGCAAAGGCCGTTTCATAAACCGCGCCCTGCGCGCGCATATCATGGGCAAAAATCACACCTAGCTGGTCGTCTTTCACTTTGCCGACATAGGCCGTGCGCCCGCCCAGATGTGCAATGCCCGCAATCGTGTTGGCCGCAGATCCGCCAGACACTTCGCGCGCAGGCCCGATCAATCCATAGAGCTCTACCGCGCGGTCCATATCGATCAGCTGCATGATACCCTTCTCGATCCCCGCCTGCGCCAAAAAGCTATCATCCGCCCGCGCCAACACATCAACCATCGCATTACCGATGCCCACGACCTGAAATTTCTTCATAGATTTTTATCCTCAAACAGACATAGATCGCGGATCAAACAGGCCGCGCATTTCGGTTTTCTCGCGACGCATGTATAGCGCCCGTGCAGAATTAGCCAGTGATGCGCGTGCAGCTGAAAATCAGCCGGCACATGGTCCTCGACCGCCCGCTCCACCGCGTCCACATCTTTGCCAACCGCAATCCCGCTGCGGTTGCCCACGCGAAAAATATGGGTATCCACCGCTTGGGCGGGCTGACCCCACCACATGTTCAACACCACATTGGCGGTCTTGCGCCCCACGCCGGGCAACGACTGCAAGGCGGCGCGCGAATTGGGCACCTCGCCGTCAAACTCATCGACCAACAACTGGCTCATCTTGATGACGTTCTTGGCCTTCTGGCGAAACAACCCGATGGTCTTGATATGCTCTGTCACACCCTCAAGCCCCAGCGCCAGCATCTTTTGCGGCGTATCGGCAACCGCAAACAGCCCGCGCGTCGCCTTGTTCACGCCTGCATCCGTCGCCTGCGCCGACAGCGCCACAGCCACCACCAGCGTATAGACATTCACATGCTCCAACTCACCCTTCGGCTCTGCTTCAGCGGCATGAAAGCGCTCAAATATCTCGCGGATCGTCTTGTAGCCGAGTTGTTTTACCATGCCCCAATCTATGCGCAATTTTCGGGTCGCGGGCAACCGCCCCGTTGCCCTAGACTGCCCGCATGGAACAGCAAAACACATATCATTATCAAACCATGCGCCGGGCCATCGATCTGATCGACGGATCGGCAAACGCGCCCCTCGCACTGTCTGACTTGGCCGCGCAAATGAACATGAGCTCCGCCCACTTCCAACGGCTGTTTTCGCAATGGGTCGGTGTGTCGCCCAAACGCTATCAGCAATATCTGGCCCTCGACCACGCCAAATCCCTGCTCGCAGACAGGTTCACCACCCTCGTGACCGCAGATGCCGTGGGCCTCTCGGGATCTGGGCGGCTGCACGACCTGTTTGTGCGCTGGGAGGCCATGAGCCCCGGCGATTTCGCGCGCGCAGGCGAAGGGCTCACCATCACCTACGGCTGGTTCGACAGCCCCTTCGGCCCCGCCCTCTCGATGGGCACAGATCGCGGCATATGCGGGCTGGCGTTTGCGGCCGAATTTGGCCCCGACACCGCCATGTCCGACCTGCGCGGCAGGTGGCCGCTTGCCACATTTGTCGAAAACCCCGGCGCCATCGCGGCATGGACCACCGCCGCCCTCGGCCTTTCCGGCGACACAAAATTGCACATGATCGGCGCGCCGTTCCAGTTGCAAGTCTGGCAGGCTCTGCTGCGGATCCCCTCGGGGCATGTCACCACCTACACCGAAATCGCGACCGCCATCGGGCGACCAAAAGCCGTGCGCGCCGTGGGCACCGCCGTCGGGCGCAACCCTGTCAGCCTGCTGATCCCCTGCCATCGGGCCCTGCGCAAATCGGGGGCATTGGGCGGCTACCACTGGGGCCTGCCGGTCAAACGCGCCCTGCTTGCTTGGGAATCGGCGCGGCTGGACGGTGCCGCCTAGAGGCGAAAAACCGCATAAAACCCGCAATTTGGGGATCGTTATTGGATATCAATCCCTAATCGGTCATAGCAAGGTATCCACATCGCGCTTCGGCGCACCCATATCAGACGGAATCACAGATATGCCATTTATGAAATTACCACTCATCTTCGCAGCGGCCTCCCTTGCGCTCGTCGGGGCTTGCACAGAAACCTCGCCAAATGGCGGCCAACAGGCACGCAACGGGGCGGCCATCGGCGCAGGCCTCGGCGCACTTGCAGGTGTCATTGGTGCAAACACCGCCAAGGAACGACGCCAGAATCTGGCCAAAGGGGCGGTCATCGGCGGGTTGATCGGCGCAGGCATCGGCAACGCGCTTGATAAACAAGAAGAAGAACTGCGCGCCCAGATGGGCAGCAACGTAGGGATCGTGAACAACGGCAACAACCTTGTTGTCACCCTGCCGCAAGACATCCTGTTTGCCGTCGATTCCACCACCGTTTCGGGGGCATCGCAAAACGATATCTTCACATTGGCAAACTCGATCAACCGCTACCCCAACACCACCGTCAACGTGATCGGCCACACCGACAGCACCGGCGAAGCAGCCTATAACTTCGACCTGTCACAACGGCGCGCGCAAGCCGTGGCCTCCGTGTTGATCAACGGCGGTGTCTCGCCACAGCGGATCCGGTCCATCGGGCGCGGCGAGGACGCACCGATTGCCACCAACGCCACCGCCCAAGGCCGCCAGCAAAACCGGCGCGTCGAGATCATCATCACGCCAAACTAGGCTCTCAACGTTTTGCTCTGATCAGGGGTCGCCACACCGGCGGCCCCTTTTTCATTGCCGCAACAGCGCTTTGGTCATACAACTTTACCAATACCCCTGCGGAGAGCCCGATGCCATTTGAACCCATTCAGCAAGAAAAACTGTCAATGGGCGTGGTGCGTCAAATTGAAGGGCTGATCCTGCGCGGCATTCTGCGGCCCGGCGAACGGCTGCCCTCGGAGCGCGAACTTAGCGAACGCATGGCGGTCTCGCGGCCCTCCTTGCGCGAAGCATTGGGCGACCTGCAAGACCGCGGGTTGCTCGCCAGCAAAGCGGGCGCCGGTGTCTTTGTCGCCGACGTGCTGGGCAGCGCCTTCTCTCCGGCCTTGGTGGCGCTGTTCTCCACGCATAATGAAGCGGTCTTTGACTACATCGACTTTCGGCGGGACATGGAAGGGCTGGCCGCATCGCGGGCCGCGAAACTGGGGTCAGATACCGACCTCAAGGTCATCGGGGCGATCTTCGGCAAAATGGAAGTCGCCCACACCAAACGCAACCCCAGTGAGGAGGCGCGGCTCGACGCAGATTTCCACCTCGCAATCATCGAGGCGAGCCACAACATCATCATGCTGCATATGATGCGCTCGATGTATGAACTGCTGCGCGAAGGGGTGTTTTACAACCGCTCGATCATGTTCAAAAACCGGGCGACGCGAGACATTCTGCTCGACCACCACAGGGCAATCAACGCCGCCTTGCAACTGCGCGATGCGACAGCAGCCCAAGCGGCAGTGCATGTTCACATGGATTTTGTCGAAACCGCCCTGTCGAACCAACAGACCGCCGACCGCAATGAAACCTACGCGCAAAAACGGCTCGAACACGAGGAACGACGCTAGATTTCAGATAGGCTCGAAGCCGCGCTCCGCTTAATATAACACCATGGCCTCGAACGACCGTGTCGTCGGGCGCACCGACGGGCCGTAACCCTCGCCTCGCACATCAGCAAGCTGCGGGAAAAGCGACAGCAGTTCCTGCCTTGCCTCTCTCGCCATCGCGCCAATCGCCTTTTGACCGGGATGAAAACTTTCCGACAGAACACCCTGGGCATAAATCAACTCGTGGGTGTCAAACATCAGGTGGTAATAGGTAACCTTGTCCTGGGCTACTTGCCGGATGCTGTGATCATTCAGCAGCTGGATCGCAGGCACCAACACCTCGTCCTCGCCCATATATAGCTCGGTCCGCCAGCCGGTCAAAAGCATCCGGTGCTGCGGCGACACATAAAGCGGGGCGGTATTGCCCAGCGCGCCGGTCTGAAAACACACCGGCGCCACATCAGGGCGGCCTTCAATCGTTGATGCAGCAATCCAGCGAATGGGCTGCACCCCGTGATCGAGCGTCGGGATCATGTCACCAATCGCCAAGCTTTCAATCAGTCTGGGACCATCCGCCGTCTCGATCTGCGTGCCTGCCATAAAACAGGTCACAAAATCCCATGTATATCTCTCGGCATTCAGACCCGAATAATTGTTGCCCAGCAAACTATTCAAAGTCACCGACTGGATCGGCCCTGCCTCCAACACCGACTGATCCCCGGGGCTGACATATTCAGGCACCAGATAGGCGTTGCCATCGGTGTCTTGGGCAATCACAGCGGTAAAGGTGCCGGTGCTGCCATCAACATAGGTCACCGTCGCGTCATAAACCGCGGTGCCATCAAACGTTTGCGGGCGACCCCCATCAATGCGGAACTTGTCCTGCGGACGGTTGTCCATGTCATAATAGTCTTTGACATTGCCGTTGGGCGACCATTCGACAAAGTTGTTCAACAACGGATCACCCGGCCCGCCAAACGTCAGCCCGACAAGCGCGCCTGCGTTTTCCGAATAGGTATTGCCTTCATTGGTGTCGATATCGGCCAATTGGCCGAGCGAAATCACGTCAAACGTGGTGGGCATAACGATCTTACCTCAATAGTTCCGCACTTTTGGCGAATTGAGGATATGATAGCACCGGTTCTTGCAATTTTAAGACGGAAAACCAAAAGTTCACCTCAGCCAGCGACGATTTTGACAAATTCGCCACAAAAAAGGCCCACCGCTGATGCGATGGGCCCAAATTCGCATGGGTTAAAACCCGTCCTACGATGCGGTGGCTTAGTGCAGCTTCGCTTCAACAGTCGCAATCGCCTCTGTGATCAACTGGTTTGCACCCTTGGCGTCCATCTGTGCGGCAATCACGTCCTTTGCGGCAGCAACGGCAACCACAACGGCTTGATCTTTCACCGCTTTCACGGCTGACGCCTGTGCGCTTGCGATCTGCTCTTGTGCGGCGGCAAGACGGCGCGTGATCGATGCCGCTATGTCAGCCTTGGCAGCGGTCGCTGCAAGGGCGGCCTCTTCTTTGGCAGCCTCCACAATACGGTCCGCCTGCTCGCGCACTTCCTTCTGCTTGCGCTCATATGAGGCCAACAGCGATTGTGCTTCCTCGCGCAGGGCTTTCGCCTCGTCAAGCTCCGCGCGGATCGCAGCCGAACGCCCGTCCAGCATTTCGCCGACTTTGGATGGCACTTTATAATAGAGCAAAATCCCGACGAACAAAATGAACGCCAGCAACACGATAAAATCGGTGTTGCGCAGCGAAAGAAACGACGCACCCGGCTCTGCAAGCGCAGGGGATGCGACGACAGCAAAAAAGGCAGCGGTCAAATATTTCATGTGCTTAACCTTTCATGCGGGCGGCAACCGCCGCTGTGATCGTCTTCGCATCCGCAGACCCGCCCATCGCCGCAACCAATTCCTTGGCTGTGTCTTTGGCAACCTGTGTGACGCTTTTCACGGCCCCATCACGGATTTCTGCAATTGCCTTTTCGCTTTCCGCCGCTTTCGCCGCAATCTGCGCATCGGCCTTCTTGATCTCGACATCAAGATCGGCCTGAATCTCTGCTTTCGCCTCGGCGACAATGGCACCGGCTTGGGCGCGGGCATCCGTCAAGGCTTGCTGATAGGCAACCTCTGCTTCAACCGCTTTTTGCTTCAGCTCTTCGGCTGCGGCAATATCATTGGTAATTGTGCCCGACCGCTCTGCCAGAACCGCGCTGATGCGTGGCAAGGCAATGCGCGAAAGCACAAGATAAATCACCACAAGAGTGACTGTGAGCCAGAAAATCTGGTTCGGAAATGTCGCGAAATCCAGCTGCGGCATTCCGCCTTTCGCCTTTTCGACAACGTCTACATCTACTGCCATGTTGGCCCCCGAATACCTTTGGTTTTACCGACCTGCGCACCGCTTAGGGCGCGCAGATCAGCCGTAAGGATAACGGTTTACTTATACAGCGAACATCAAAAGCAGGGCGACGAGGAACGAAAAGATCCCCAAAGCTTCTGCAAATGCGAGGCCGATGAAAAGTGTTGCAGTCTGCGATGCAGCTGCGGACGGGTTGCGCAATGCGCCTGCCAGATAGTTACCGGCAACGTGACCAACACCGATTGCGGCTGCGCCGGAACCGATTGCGGCCAAGCCTGCGCCGATGAATTTGCCGAGTGCGGCTGCTGCTACGAGTTCCATGAGATTCTCCTTACGATGGAATAAAGTTGTCGTGACGTGTCGGACCTAGTGTGCTGGATGCAGCGCATCTTTCAGATACACACAGGTCAGAATAGTGAAAACATAGGCCTGAATGCCGGCCACCAGCACCTCGAGCGCCAGAATGGCGGTGATCGCCACAACAGACACCGGGCTGACAAGGGCAATCGCGGCAAAGCCTGCGAAAACCTTGATAACGGCGTGACCGGCCATCAAATTGCCCGCAAGACGGACAGAATGGCTTACCGGGCGCACAAAATAGGAAATAATCTCGATAATCGCGATGACGGGACGCAACACAAGCGGCGCATCCTTCATCCAGAACAACCCGAGAAACTTAGGCCCGTGCAACACAAAGCCAAGAATGGTCACGGCAAAGAACACACCGAAACCCAAAACCGCAGTCACCGCGATCTGGCTTGTCGTGGTATAGGACATCGGCAAAATGCCGAGGAAGTTTGCAAACAGGATAAACAGGAAGATCGTCATGATATACGGGAAATACTTGACCCCGTCCTTACCTGTGACGTCCTCGACCATCTTGTAGATAAAGCCATACATCAGCTCGCCTATGGATTGCACGCGGGTCGGCACGATGGCGCGGCCACGGCTGCCCAGCACAAACAAGGCCACGATGCACAACACCGCAAGCCCCATCCAGAGCGTGACATTTGTCGGGGTATACCAATGGATCGGACCCTCACCAAACATCGGCTTGACGATGAATTGGTCCAGCGGTTTGAAAACCAGCTCGGTCCCTTTTTCAGCTTTCGCATCAATTGCCACGATCTTCGCCCTCATGTTCGTCAGCGGCTGCCGACTGTTTTCTCTGCATCTCTTGCGCCGACCGCAGCATGGTTTTCACACCCGCCGCAAAGCCCAAAAATATAAACAACACCAGAAAAATCGGAAGCGTCCCAAAGAACACGTCCAGACTATATCCAATGCCAAATCCGATCCCGAGACCGGCGACCAATTCAATCACCATGCGCCATGCCTGCTGGGCCTGACTATAGTGCTCGTCTCCGTGCTCCTTGACCTGCTCGACCTGCTTTGCCTTCGCCAATTTCGCCTCTAGCGCGCGCAGTCGGGCACCATCATCGATCGGGTCACGCGGGTCAGACATCAGTTTCAAGTCCCACAAAGAGTTGGACAGGGTTTAGGATGCAGGCGGCACCGAGTCAAGCAAGCGTTACGCCATGTTAACCCGTTGTAAAAAATGAATATTTTATAAAAAGCGAGGCAAGATTTTTAGCAAAACGCCGCCCCTGCCCTTGAAATTGTTATTCAACCAAATGGTTGACGTTTCCAGGGTGGCGGTTTTAATCACTCTATGAGCACACAGCTTGATGCCACCTTTGCGGCCCTGGCCGATCCGACGCGCCGCGCCATCCTCGGGATGCTGCTGGAGGACGATATGGCCGTGACGGATGTGGCCGAGCCTTTCACCATCTCGCTGGCCGCGATTTCCAAACACCTGCTGGTGCTGAGCGCCGCCGGACTGATCACTCAGGAAAAACGCGGACGGGTGAAATGGTGCAAACTGGAGCCCGACGCCCTGCGCGCCGCCTCCGTCTGGATGCAAGGTTTCGGGCAAATGGAGGCTGTCGATCTGGACGCTTTCGAGGCCTTCCTCGCGCAAGAACTGGATTAATCGCGCAACAACAACACCAACGCCACCGCCGTGAGCGCGATCCCTGCAACCACAGCCACCGGCGGCGCGGTCCCGCCAAGGGCCACATCCCACACGATGACCCACGCAGGCACAAGATAGGTATAGGCCATCACCTTGGACGACGGCAGGCGCAATGCCGCGAATTGCAACAGTGTAAAGGTCGCGGCACTGGCAAAAATGGCAGTATAGAAAATGGTCAGCCACACAATCGCGGGCAAACCCGCCCAATCGGTCGCCACAATATCCGACCAGCCCACAACCGTCAGCACCCCCGCCCCCGCCACCAGCGTGCCAAAGGTAAACACCAACGCGCTCTCGCCCCTGTTCAACTTTCTGACCAAGGGCGTATAGGCCGCATGGCTGACGCAGCCCCAGAAATAGATCACCTCCCCGCGCCCGACCTCAAAGCGCAAAATCGCCTGCACGTCGGCGCGAAAAATCACCCATAGCGCACCCAATCCGCCAATGAACAACGCAAACCCCATGCGGCCCGTCAAACGCTGGCGCAGCATCACCCACCCAAAGCCCGCCGACAAAATCGGGGTCAAGGTAAACACCGCCGCCGCACTGACCGAGGGGGCGGTTTTCAACCCCTCGAACATCAACACAAAATAGGTGGCGAAAATAACCGCCAGCACCAGATAGCGCCACGGCGCAGCAAATGACCCGGCTGGAAACCCGCCGCGCAGCACAATCACCGTGCCGATAATCGCCGCGGCAATCGCAAACCTCGCTGCATTTAACGCCATTGGCGCAATGTCATTGGCCGCCAACACCCCAAGAGCAAACGACCCCGCCACCAGCACCGAAAACAACAGCATCGCCAAATGGCCGCTGCGTGCGGCAAGCGTCATGCGCCGTGCGCCTTTGCCGCCGCTTTCAAATGCGCCAAGACCGCCTGCACCTTGGACGTGCGGTGCAGATCAACATGGGTCACCAACCACAATGGCGCACCCCAGTCTTCGCGCTGCGCGATCACCTCGACCAAATCATCACGCCCCACCGCATCGTGGTCTGACAAAAACCCGATGCCCGCGCCATGGATCACCGCCGCGGTCAGGTTTTCATTGTCCGTCGCAACATAGGTAAACTGCTTGGCACTCACCTTGCTGCGCAACCACTTGTTGAACGGCGCGCGATTGCTCCCGTCGTCCGACCCCACAAACCGGTGACCCTCGAAATCATCCTCCGATGCAGGCACGCCATGCCGGGCGACATACCCTTTGGACGCCATCAACCGCATCCGCAAATGCATAAACGGCTGCACCACATTGTCAGGCTGGTCGGGCATCACGCCCGCGCGGATCGCAACATGCGCCTCACCGTATTCCAACCGGAACAGCCTCTCGCCGGTCATGAACCTGACCCTCAGATCAGGGTGCAACTCCTGAAAACTGACCAATGCAGGGGTCAACAAATACGACAGCGCCGCAAGCGAGGTCACCACCAACTCGCCGCTCACCCCCTCGCCCTGCCCTTTGATGCGGCCTGCAAGCTGGGTGAACTGATCATCGGTCGCCTGCGCCACCTGCAACAAATCCGCCCCGGCTTCGGTCGCGGTATAGCCCCTCGCGTGACGCTGAAACAGCTTGACGCCTAAACGGGTCTCCAGCGCATCGATATGACGAATAACCGTGGCATGATGCACGCCCAACACCTCTGCCGCCCCCGACACCGTGCCCTTGCGTGCCACCTGATAGGCAGTGCGGATCTCGTCCCAATTGTCCATTCTCAACCTGTGCATTTACAAACATTCACTGTTAACTTTCCACTATAGCGTTCGAAAATGCAATCGTGCTATTGCAATATTCATCACTTATATACAGGACTACACCATGTCACCTTCCACCAAAAAATACGGGCTGATCGCGATCAAGACCCTGCTGACCGTTGCCTTTGTCGCAGCAGGCACCGCCAAATTCGCAGGCGTCGAAATGATGGTCGGCACCTTTGACGCCATCGGCTGGGGCCAATGGTTCCGCTACCTGACCGGCAGCATCGAGATCGTCAGCGCCGTCCTGTTGTGGGTGCGCGGACGCGAATGGATCGGCGCGGGGCTTTTGACCAGCACAATGGGCGCTGCTGTGCTGTTCCACATCCTCGTGCTCGGGCCAACGCTTGTGCCCGCTGTGATCTTGGGCATCCTGTCGGCCTTTGTCTTTATGACACATCGCCCAGCACTGGCCTGACGCAAATACGCGGCCCCGCCCGTCCGGGGCCGCGCACTCTTGACTCCCCCCTTTTGCGGCAGTAAACGCGACCTCAACTCCGGATAGCACCAGCTTTCCGGTCCCTATTGATAGGGATCGCCCTCCGTCAGCGCGTTGCGCCCACGGGGGCGCATTTATTTGGGAAACGCCCACGGGGGGCGCTACTGTATTCAGCATCCGCTCCCTATATAAGGGGCTGATGTAACGACAACGAGGGCGCGGCTACGATGTTCGAGAACCTATCCGACCGGCTATCCGGCGTCTTTGACAAGCTCACCAAACAAGGTGCGCTCTCCCAAGACGATGTAAAAACCGCCCTGCGCGAGGTCCGCGTGGCCCTGCTCGAGGCCGATGTGTCCCTGCCCGTCGCGCGCGACTTCATCGCCGCCGTCGAGGCAAAAGCCACCGGACAATCGGTCACCAAATCCATCACCCCCGGTCAGCAAGTCGTCAAAATCGTGCACGACGAACTGCGTCACATCCTGACCGGCGACAGCGATCCGGGCAAACTCAAAATCGACAACGCCCCCGCACCGATCCTGATGGTCGGCCTGCAAGGCTCGGGCAAAACCACCACCACCGCCAAACTCGCAAAACGCCTCAAGGAACGCGAGGGCAAGCGCGTGCTGATGGCCTCGCTCGACACCAACCGGCCTGCCGCGATGGAACAACTGGCCATCCTTGGCGCACAAATCGGCGTTGACACCCTGCCCATCGTCAAAGGCGAAACTCCGGTTCAAATCGCGCGCCGTGCCAAAACCCAAGCCTCGCTTGGCGGCTACGACGTCTACATGCTCGACACCGCAGGGCGTTTGCACATCGACGCCGACCTGATCGCCCAAGCCGCCGAAGTGCGCGATGTCACCAACCCGCGCGAAACGCTTTTGGTCGTTGACGGGCTGACAGGACAAGACGCGGTCAACGTCGCGCAAGAATTCGACGACAAAATCGGCGTCACCGGCGTGGTCCTGACCCGCATGGACGGCGACGGTCGCGGCGGTGCGGCCCTGTCAATGCGTGCCATCACCGGCAAGCCCATTCGCTTTGTTGGTGTCGGCGAAAAGATGGACGCGATTGAAACCTTCGAGCCGGACCGCATCGCAGGGCGCATCCTTGGCATGGGCGACATCGTGGCGCTTGTGGAAAAAGCACAAGAAACCATTGAGGCCGAACAAGCCGAACGCATGATGCGCCGGTTCCAGAAAGGCCGGTTCAACTTCAACGACCTGAAAATGCAGCTTGAACAGATGATCAAAATGGGCGGCATGGAAGGCATGATGGGCATGATGCCCGGCATGGGCAAAATGAAATCCCAGATGGACAAGGCCGGTCTCGACGACAAAATCCTGACCCGCCAGATCGCCCTGATCAACTCGATGACCAAAAAAGAACGCGCCAACCCCGACCTGATGGCCGCATCGCGCAAAAAACGCATCGCCAAAGGTGCCGGGCTCGAAGTCTCCGAGCTGAACAAACTCATCAAACAACAGCGCCAGATGGGCGACATGATGAAAAAGATGGGCAAAGGCGGGATGCTCAAACAAGCCATGAAAGGCATGTTCGGCGGCAAGGGTGCGGCAGGTGCCATGCCCGACATGAACGACCCCGCCGCCATGGCCGAGGCCGCAAAGGCGCTCAAAGGCAAACTGCCTCCCGGCTTTCCGGGAATGGGCGCAGGCGCGGCCCTGCCCCCCGGCCTTTCCGGCTTCGGGAAAAAGAAATAATGCACCACTTGGCGGCATATAATGGACAGACACGGGCACTTCTCGCCCCGATTTTGCATGTCCACTCAAACTCCCGCCAGCGGCCGCATGACCTTGCACGGGGGCACCGGGCATGAGCGTCACCCTACAAACCCCGCGTCTTGTCATGCGCCGCCCACAACCGGGCGACTGGATGGTCTTTCACGACTTCATGATGTCGGACCGGGCCACCGCCTTTGACAGCCGCGGCAACCTGGCCAAGGTCTGGCGCGCCTTCGCGGCTGAACTCGGGCACTGGGAAATCTTCGGCTACGGCATGTGGGCGGTCACGCTTCGGGGCGACAACGATTGCGTCGGTCTCGTCGGCCCCTGGACGCCCCCCGACTGGCCCGAGACCGAAATCGGCTGGATGATGTTCGACCCCGCGATCGAGGGGACAGGCATCGCCACCGAGGCCGCCGCCGCCGCCGTCAAACACGCCTATGATGTGCTGGGCTGGCAAACTGCCGTCAGCTACATCGCGCATACCAACGCGCGCTCGATCCGTCTGGCCGAAAAACTCGGCGCGAAACTGGATGTTGGTGCCAAGGCCCCGACACCAGAAACACTCGTTTACCGCCATCCCGTCCCGAAAGGGGTGGTGTTATGACCAAATTTGCAGTGCACGCTGGGTGCACGTCCCGTGCAGGTAAATCACATGCACATTTCGAGGTGATATCATGATTGATCCAAACGCCAACCGCCTGCCTTGGGAGCGCGTCCCACTGCATCAAGCCGCCGTCGCCGTCGAGCGGATCGGCCAGGGCTTGCCACGCATCTTTACCGACCGCACCGTGATGCGCGGCCCCTATATGGAAGATTTCGACGTCTTCGCCGACATGGTGATATCCGACCGTGGCCGCTACATTGCCGGGCCGCTCACCCGCGAAGGCGCGTGGGACGATTTTATCCAATTGACCGCCAGCTGGATCCTGCGCGGCTGCGGCCTTTGGACCGTTGAAGACCAGAACGACAAAACCGTTCTGGGTTTTGTTCTGCTCGGCCACGAGACAGGTGACCCGGAGCCAGAGCTTGGCTTTTTGTTCACCGAAGACGCCGAAGGCAAAGGCTACGCATTTGAAGCGGCTGAAAAGGCGCGCAACAACGCTTGGAACGCGATGAGCTTTGACACATTGGTCAGCTACATCGACCCCGACAACGCGCGCGCCATCAAACTGGCCTTGCGCCTTGGCGCCGTGCGCGACCCGTCCGGCGATCACGCAGGCACCCATTGCTACCGGTATCCGCGCCCCGAAGCTCCGAAGGTGCCGCACATATGACACCTGATGAAGCCCGCGCCGCAGCCCTTCTTGCAGGGCACCGCGAAAGCATTGACCGCCTCGACGCGATCCTCGTCTACACGCTCGGGGAACGCTTCAAGCATACCCAGGCGGTAGGGGTGCTTAAGGCTGAACACGACCTTCCGCCGTCCGACCCTGCGCGCGAAGCAGCGCAGATTGCGCGGCTCACAGCACTTGCAGCACAGGCCGATCTGGACCCTGCGTTTGCCAAGAAATTCCTGAATTTCATTATTCAGGAAGTCATCCAACACCACAAACAACACCAATCATAGGTTTCGGGTTCGCCCCGCCTAAATATCTAAAAACAAAGGACTACACTATCATGGCTATGAAAATTCGTCTCGCCCGCGGTGGCTCTAAAAAGCGCCCTCACTACGCAATCGTTGCAGCCGACAGCCGGATGCCGCGCGATGGCCGCTTCATCGAAAAGCTCGGCACATATGCCCCCATGCTGCCAAAAGACAGCGAAGAGCGCGTGAAAATGGATATGGAACGTGTGCAATACTGGTTGTCGCACGGCGCACAGCCAACTGACCGCGTTTCTCGCATGTTGGAAACCGCAGGCATCCTGCCCAAGAAAGACCGCGCAAACCTGAAAAAGGGCGAGCCTGGCAAAGCGGCAAAAGCGCGCAGCGACGAGAAAGCCAAAAAATCTGCCGCTGCGGCCGAAGCTGCCGCCGCACCTGCACCGGAAGCCGCCGCCCAAGAGGCCGCTGCCGAATAAACACTGTGCCCGGGCCACGCGCCCGGGCCGCCCCTCGCTGTAGGTCGCACAGCCCCTCAACCACCCGTTCAAACCAAAGAGGTCGCACATGACTGATCTGATCGTTGTCGGCACCCTTGGCGGTGCATTCGGTGTCACCGGCGAAGTGCGTCTCAAATCCTTTTGCGCCGATCCGGCCGCCATCGCGGACTACGCGCCACTGACCACACAAGATGGCAAAATCTTTCCCCAGATGGTCCTGACCGGCCAGGTCAAAGGCGGCTTTACCGCCCGCATCGACGGCGTTGTCACCAAAGAAGACGCCGACAGCCTGCGCAACGTGGACCTCTACGCCGAACGCTCGCGCCTGCCCAACCTGCCCGACGACGAATACTACTACGCCGACCTTGTGGGCCTCACGGTTGTTGACACCGGCAACGCCACCCTGGGAACGGTCAAACTTGTGGTCAACCACGGCGCGGGTGATTTGCTGGAAATCCTGCCCTCGGGCCTGTCCGAAACCGTGCTGCTGCCCTTCACACGGGCCAATGTGCCCACGGTCGACCTGCACGCACAGCGGGTCATCGTCGATCCGCCCGCCGGTATCTTCCCCGACGCCTGACCGCTTTACCTGCGCGCCTAAAACGGGTTCAATACGGCCAACACTTTTTGGATCGGACGACTTGCAGCCATGCGCCAAATCATCTTGCACCCGGGGTTCCACAAAACCGCAACCAGCTCGATGCAGCACTTCTTGTGGGTCAACCGCGAGACGCTGGCCCCCTATTTCGAGCTGCGGATGCTGCGGCACCTCAAACCCGTCGTCAAACTCGCCGCACTCTACTCCCGGGGCAACAACCCGCTGGCGCTGGTCGATATGGTCGAGCTTCTCGACGCCGCGTTTCGCGAATTTCCAGTGCGCACCGACCGCGACCTGCTGATCAGCTGCGAAGGGCTGGCAGGGCACCTGCCGGGATGGCCCAATGTGAAAGACTACGGCGCCGTGCCCACCCTGATGACCTATCTTGCCGGCTACCTCACCGACCGGTTCCCCGACGCACAGGTCAACGTGCTGTTCACCACGCGCAACAGCTACGACTGGCTCTTTAGCGCCTACCGGCACCACCTCAAAGGCCAGCGGCTCACCATGTCGTTTGATGAATTCCAAGCCACCTTTGGCGACGCCGCCAACCTTGATGCGATCATCCAAGAGGTCAGCGACGCCCTCGCCCCACTGCCCGTCAGCGTCATGTCAATGGCCGACGCCCTGCGCCACCCTCTGGGACCCGGCGCCGCTCTGGTCGATCAAATGGCCGTGCCACAAGCCGTGCGCGACACCCTGATCCCGGTGGGCAAAGGCAACGAAGGCCCCGCCGACGCTCTTTGGGCGCAGTTCCTGAAACTGAACCGGTCCACCCTGCCCGACACGGCTGTCAAAGAGCAAAAAATCGCACTCGCAGATGCAGCAGCCCTTGGCGGCTGGAAACCACTGTGAGCGGGCAACACATCGTCGTGCACGCGGGGTTCCACAAAACCGGCACAACCGCGATCCAGTCCTTCTTGGCCGGCAACGGCCCGCACCTGTGGCCGCATATGGCGCTGGTCCTGCCCGGGCGCATCGGCCCTGTCAGCAAATGCGCAACCCTGCATTCGGTCATGCAAGACCCGCTCACCCTCGAAGAATACCACGGACGGCTAACCGCATTCCTGCAAACCCTGCACTTGGGCAAAAAACGACACCTGTTGATCAGCTGTGAAGACCTCGCAGGCCTGATCCCGGGGCGTGGCGGACATGAAAACTACGCCACCTGCCCCGTCTTGTTGCTCGCCACCAAAGTAGCAATCAGGGATGTCTTCGGCCCCGATATGGCGCTGTCGTTTTACATGTGCACCCGCGACCAAGACGCATGGCTGCGCAGCAGCTACTGGCAAAACCTGCGGGTCAGCAAACTCAAGATGGACTACGATCCCTATGCGGCGACCTATCGCGACGCGGCCAACTTCAAATCAATCCTCGCACAGGCGCAAACCCTGCTGGGCGACACGCCCATCGTGACCCGCGCCCTGGAAGACACCGGCGCCCTGCGGTTCGGCCCCGCCACCCCGCTGATTGACCTGTTTCCTCTGCCGCCTGACTGCCTCGATGCGCTCGCCCCGCCACAGGCGCGCAACGTCAGCCCCGACAGCGCGCTGATCGCGCAAATGCTCGCCGTGAACAAATCGGCCCTCTCCGAGAACGACTGCTTTGCTCATAAAAAGGCGCTGTTTGCCGACTATATTGCGGCCCAAACCCAAGGGAACTCCGGCCCATGACCGATACCCCCAAACAGAAATCCGTCGGTCGAAAATCCATCAGACCGACCTTGAAACCGCGCGAATTGATCACCGACACCCCCGACCTTGCAGGCGCTTGGACCGCGCAAATCATCACGCTGATCCCACAAGCCTTCCCCGGCGTTTTGGGCGAAAGCCTGATGGGCCGCGCTCTCAAAGACGGGCTCTGGCAGTTGCAAACCTATGACCTGCGCGACTACGGCATCGGCAAACACAAAAACGTCGATGACACCCCTGCGGGTGGCGGTGCGGGCATGGTGCTGCGCGCCGATGTGCTCGAGGCCGCACTCAATGACGCGCGCGCGGGCGCAAAAGGCGTCATGCCGATCCTTTATCTTAGCCCGCGCGGCAAACCCATGAACCAAGCCATGATGCGCGGGCTGGCCGCCAACACCGATGGGGTCACGCTGCTGTGCGGCCGTTTTGAGGGGGTCGATGAACGCATCCTCGAGCACTTCGGCATTCAGGAAATCTCGCTTGGCGACTTTGTCATGACCGGGGGCGAGCTTGCCGCCCAAGCCCTGATCGACGCCACCGTGCGCCTGCTCCCCGGCGTGCTCGGCAACGCCGCATCCGCCATTGAGGAAAGCTTCTCCAACGGCCTGCTGGAACACCCGCAATACACCAAACCGAGCCTCTGGAACGACCGGCCCATCCCCGAGGTGCTACAATCCGGCAACCACGCCAAAATCGAACAATGGCGGCGCGACATGTCCGAAAAAATCACCCGCCAACGCAGGCCGGATTTGTGGGATAAACTTCAAACCAAAAAATAACAGACACCCGGGCTGCCGAACGGCGGCTGGGCATCCACCTTTCTAGAGCCTATCGTGACGAAGAAGATTTTGCGCTATTCCGAGACATTTTGCGAAATTGCATCTTCGACATTTGGCCCATCGCCAAAGGCTTCGACGTCTTTGGTCAATCGCATCCCGAGCGCCGCTTGCACTCTGTGTCAACAGCATCGACCGAATTTGGCATCGGCAAGAAGCGTCTTACGCAATTCTTGGTCCAAGCTGGGATTTTGGCAGAAGATGACCCGAGGCTTTGCGGCAATGCGCGGGCTTTGCGTGTCTTGCGCGGAGCCTT
>TARA_R110002167_G_scaffold133215_3_pt1 | contig 93065 bp, 74 predicted proteins | sample TARA_R110002167 | Tara Oceans TARA_R110002167 (sample SAMEA4398238) | marine metagenome | biome: Polar Biome; feature: [MES] marine water layer (ENVO:01000295) within the mesopelagic zone...; material: water (ENVO:00002006), including particulate matter (ENVO:01000060) such...
TATTTTCTTTTTCTTACTATCTTTTTACATTCTAACTTTTTACATCTTTAACACTTTTAAATTTACACTTTGTAGCAACGCAAATGGTGGAGGGAGAAGGATTCGAACCTTCGAAGGCTGAGCCGTCAGATTTACAGTCTGATCCCTTTGGCCACTCGGGAACCCCTCCTCAATTGCGGTCGCCATAGTAGTCAGAAACCTTTTATATGTAAAGTACATAATTGAATATTTTACTAAAGTTTATGACTGTTTGGTCGATAAAATAGCATCGAGCAGTAGTGGTGATGTTTTTATATGCAAATTGAGTCAACATTAGTCAATGAGTTACAAATAGGGAGCCTATTAAACGTTGCGATTGAAAACAATCGTCGCGGTGAATTTGGTTTGCTGTTGGCTATGCTGTCAATTGATGCTCGCGATATGGCTCAATTTCAATTAGACAATGATGTAGAGAGCACACAAAAACTGCGACAACGATTTTCTGTACCTCAACCTCAATTATTAGTCGATGATATTTCTGTTCACCCAGACACTATCGATAACGCGATGATATTTCAGCAACAAGGTGCACGTCAGTTTCAACTTCAACAAGCATTAACGCCCGAAGCATTAGTGATTAGAGGTTCTCAATCAGATTCTATGGTTGAAGTATTAAGTAACTGCGACTACCTAACTAAAAATAAAGCGATTAATGCCTACCAACAACATACCCCGTTAGAAGATATGCACTTTTTAGAACAATTGAGCACGCAACGTAAGATATCTAGAATTTTATCAAATTAAGATCGCAGAGAAAACGCATGTAAACCTAAAAAAGTGCAAGTGATAACTTAATGATTTTTAAAGTATAATATAAGATTCAAAAAATAACTCTCAACGACCAGCTAATAAATGTGAGTAATAAGCAGATCTGGATCAAAAAGGACCATCGCCAACAAACATATATTCAATAATCACCTCGAAAGAATGAATGTTCTGGTGCATAAAAACATCACGTTTTAACCCTTTTTGAAGTCTGAACTATACTCAGTAGCAGAGTAATAACAGTGTAAGGTTCCTCATAAAATAATTTTTTGTTTTATGTTCTATACACAACAATTTTTCTGATTATTTTGGTATTCGGTTGGGGCGTATATCCCAATTATTTGACATTGTAGTGACGAACTAAAGCTGATGCTCTATTTGCTGAAGATGATGCAATACCAATCGAACTAAATTAAGTGTTCAGAGATTGAGCTGGAGCTGGAGCAATTAGCACTTACTAGCCGATGTTGCAGGAGCTAGGTGTTCTTACTTCAAAACTGATTACACGGTAAGGTTAAAATCGTTTATCTTTGAATTAACATGTTGATAAGGTGATAACCGTTTGCATTTTTTCCCCTTGCCCTACAAACTCTGATCTCACCTTAATCGGATTACTGTAACCCTAAATTGAAATCATAATTTTTTAAGTTCCGTAAAACAATAAGTTCCGTGAAACAAACTGAGATATCGTTATTCTCAATTAAGGAGCAATAATGGGATTTTTACTACTTTTCTCAATGAGTGTTATCAATTACTGTTTGAAGCGCCTTCTAATCGCGACAGGAATGTTCTCTTTCATGCTTTCTACTATCGGATTAGTTGCCATCGCGCTGGCGGCAACTAATCACGCCCATGCTGAGGTCATTGATATTGTACGTTTTCATCAACCGCACCCTAAGGAAGATCTGCGCTACCTTTATACTACTGAATTAATAGAGCTCTCATTAAAGAAAACCCAACCGCTTTATGGGGATTATCGTATCCAGCAATCTCATAACCCCATGGCGAGGGATCGTGTTTTAAGACAGCTAATCAAAGGGCAAACAATTAATGCTTTTGTAGCCGCAACCAATTCAGAATGGGAAAGTAAAACTATTCCTATTCGTATTCCAATTTTCAAAGGTTTGCTTAGTTATCGTTTATTATTAATTAATGCCAAAGATCAATATAAGTTTAATAAAATTATCGATGCAGAGCAGCTTAAGCAGCTACAAGCCGGACTCAAACCACAGTGGACAACCACTTTGTTAATGCAAGCCAACAACTTCCCCATTGTCAAAGGAAATACCTATAAGGGCCTATTTGCTATGCTCAGTCGTGGTAGATTTGATTATTTCCCACGTGGAATCAATGAAATATTTGTTGAATTTGATAAAAATCATGATCAATTTCCTAATATTGTCATTGAATCAAACTTGGTGATTTATTTACCATCGCCATCTTATCTATTTATTAGCCAAACTCATCCGAGGCTTGCAGAGCGTATTTCGACCGGACTGGAAATGATGGTAATTGATGGTAGTTTTGATGAGATTTTTTATCGCTATCATAGTGAAAATATTAAAAAAGCAAAACTAGAAAATAGACGAGTTATCAACATAGAAAATACTTGGCTTCCTCCTTTAACACCTTTATCTAACAAATCATTATGGTACCAACCTGATTTCAAATAATGGTATTAAGCTCACTTATAAACTTGCCTTATAACTATTAATTGCTTATTAAACAGCATGCTAGTCTGTGTTTGTTGGTTGATTTAACTAGTGAGAAATCAGATCTAAGCTTAAATCCTATTAAAATATAAATCAGATTAATTTGATGAATATGACTCTATATTCTGCACTTATTCGCGTACTTGTTCGATTAACACTTTGCATTTTACTACAGCTCCGGTGATATCGGTTTTAATTGCTTTGAGTTTAGTGTCTTGCCCTCACAGTTAAATTCTTGCATCATCAAGTTTAAACGACGGGAACAGTTCCGCCATTTTAAAGTCCGTTACACACTCTGAAATGTGCGAATCTACACGATCTAATTCTTATGTCTCGTCTGATTTTTTGCTAATTTCACTAACTCTTGCTCTACACGAGTGCTGTCTAAGTCCACCAGTGTATCTTGACACTTTTTGAGAATCCTAGGTTTTTCTATGAAAGTCGCACTGACATGAATTTACGCACTTTTGTTGCTGAGCGTTTACCCCAACTAAGCGTTGCTTTATAAATACTGCCAATTATTTACAACTGGCTTAACTGCTGAGATATCAGTCTATTATCCTGAGACAATCAATTAATTTTTGATAATTGTGAGCATGGTAAGTAAAAGCCTGCCTAAACTGAGTTATATTTGCCGTTTGACGTTGTTCAAACTGATGGGGTGACATAATGATTAAGCAAATTAAACAGCAGCAAGGTAATGTCAGTGACAGTTGTACTGAATGCGGCAGTTATGTAGATATTGGCGCTGTTGTGGAAGCAGAAGATACGATATTACAGCTTAGCTTTGTAGGAGACGATGCCTTATTGCAAGCTCAATCTATGCAGCAAGTGGCTCAAGAGCGTTTTCCTGATACTAAAGCTGACATTATTGATGAAGATAGTGCTATTTCTTTAAAGCTTGATTTTGCGTTCAGCGTAGAGAAAATGATTTTTCAACTTGAAAATCAACTGTAGACTTCAGTCATTAGTATTATAAATTAAAGCGGTCATATAATTGTTGTTAAACACTTTTTTGTGGGAGTGAGCTGAGCGTGTCAACTATCCAAATAAAGCGTAACAATATATTAGTAAAGGATTGCTGTTTTTGAGTATCGCGTGTAATGTGCTTTACTTAACTGAAGGTATAGTAGCTCATGGTAATGTAATGCTATTGAGGCTTTTTACGCGAACTTCACTCCCTGTGTATTATTGTTACATTGTCACTCAAATTCTGAATGTCAGAACTAATAAAAACAAGTGTACTGAGTTAATAATGTAAAAATTTAGGGTTATGAAGCCAATTTCGGGATGTAAATGAATCGAAAAGAGCAACAGCACTTATTGGAATTAATTGTAAATTCCAGTGCTAAACAACAAGGTGATTTCACAAAAACCGCAGAGTTGGTGTGCCAACTTCTGCGTGAGTATTTCACTGCATCATTTGTGTCAGTTTGGACTCTGGTCAGTAAAACCGATAACGATGACTTTACTGCTGATGACAATTTCATTTGTGAGCATACTTTAGTTGCAAGTAAGATTGACGAAAAGTTGAGTCATTCATCTCATTTGAGACAAATCACAATAGATCCTCAGTATTTCAATGAACTACGGTCTCACCGTTACATTTTATCTTCTGACAATCCGCATATAAATCTAGTTCAAACATTTTCTGATTACTACCAACATCATAACATCATCACCAGCATTGATATTGCCATCCGAATCAATGGCCATATTGAAGGTGTGTTATCGGTTGAAAGTTGTGCCGATGTCAATTGGATAAAATCAGATATTCAGTTTGCGATTCAATGTGCTGACCAATTAGCGCTGACGTTAGCTACCCGTTATACCTATGATAGTAATGAGCAAATTTACTTATTACGCAATGCAACCGAACAATCAGAACATGTAGTGATGCTGGTGAATACCGATAGTCGAATCATCGAGTACGTTAATAGTGCACATGAGAAAATGACCGGGTTACCTCGCGCTACGGTTGAACATCATAGTGCTTCAAGTCTTGATATTTTTAGAAATACCCCGCAATTACTCGACCATATCATCAGTAAATTACGTAATAGTGAGATTGTTAAAGGTGATCTTAAACTCGCGCGAATAGATGGCAGTGAATATTGGCTGAATTACCACATAACACCGTTCGTAACAGAACAGGGTAAGCATTATGCGTTAGTGTCTAGTTATGACAATTCGGCTGAATATTTACACAAAGCAGAATTAGAGCGTTTAGCATGGCATTGCTCATTAACTGGCTTACACAATCGCAGTCATTTTACCCCTCAATTAGATCGTGCCACTGATGGGATATTGATTCTTATTGATTTATTAGGCTTCAAACGCTTTAACGATACTAATGGTCATGCACAAGGCGATAGCTTATTAATTGAGACTGCTCGGCGCCTAAAACACTTTGCCGTATCAACCAATGCTATTGATGTTGCCAGAATAGGTAGCGATGAATTTGCGATATTATTGCCGCCAATGTTACCGGAAACGGATATAGAACAAATGATCGGCCGGCTGTATATGAATCTAGCCGCTCCATCAGTTATCTCACGAGAAAAAGTTGAACCTAAGCCTGCGATTGCAGTGGTTGATATTAAGTCTGTTGTCGGGATGTTTGCCCCGTTATCTTGTGCTGATATTACCTTGCAATATGCAAAAAAGAAAAATGGTACTCATTACCAGTTTTTTAATGAAGCACTATTGGAAACATTCACTATCAATGCTGAAATAGAGCGAGACTTACACCATGCGATCCGTGGTCGTGAGTTTGAGTTGTATTATCAACCCTTAATGGATTTGCAAAATAATAAATATATTGGCGCTGAAGCATTAATTCGCTGGAATCATCCTAAAAAAGGCGTGTTATATCCAGGCGCGTTTATTGAAATTGCAGAACAAACTGGAATGATTAATCAAATCGGTGAGTGGGTATTAGAAACGGCCTGTAAACAATTGAATTTGTGGCAACATAAAAACGTTAATATTGCGATGCATGTGAATGTAGCCGCGCGGCAATTTTTTAGCGGCAATCTGTACGAACAAGTTTGGCGGTTGATTACCCGTTATCACATCAAACCAAAGACTTTGATCCTTGAAATCACTGAAACAGAACTCATGGGTGACATTCGTTATGCTATTAATTTATGTCACGAATTAGCAGAGTTAGGCGTAGGTTTAGCGATTGATGATTTTGGAACGGGTTATAGTTCGATGAAATACCTTAAACAGTTTCCTATTTCGAAATTGAAAATTGATCGCTCATTTATTATGGATATTTCTTCTAGCCACGAAAGCCGTGAGATTGTCAGTGCGATTATTGCGATGGCAAAAGCATTGAATATTTCGTTAACTGCAGAAGGGGTTGAAACCAAAGAGCAAGAGGAATTTTTAACATTGAGTGCTTGTCATCATGCTCAAGGATTTTTGTACAGTCCAGCTATTCGCGTTAATGATTTTGCCTTGTTTATTAATGCACATGAAACAATACAACACTAATTTATATCAGTGATGGATTCATTGTTTAGTCATAATAGTCCATTGTCGTGCTCATCTTGCTTTGTTTCACATGACTCTGTTACAACCGATTTATTGAACAATCGTGAATTTCGTGATTGTTCAATACCGATATACCAAGCCTGAGCCTGCAATGACATCAATAATCAATAATATCCTAGGCATGTTGCGCAGAAATGCTAACGCATAAGCTTAGCGCAACATAGCTTAAATTTTTTGCCACTAGAACAGATACAAGCATCATTTCGGCTAGGTAATGGAGTTTGCATTTGTTGCCCGTGAGTATAAAACCAACAACCATCCTGCTTGATAAAAGACGAACATTCATAAATAGCATCAATGTGTTTATCTTCAATAAACCACGCTTTAAACGTTACTTCACCATGGTCAGACTCTTGTTTAGACGACAACACCTGCAACCCTAACCACTGAACATCACCTTGAGCAAGCTGTTGCTCTGTCAAACCGTGTAAATAGTCAGCATGATGCGTTGTTATCAAGTAATGAAATTGTCTTAACACAAAGGCGCTATATCGCGAACGCATTAAATGCTCTGGTCGTTCTGCTACGGCATGACTCAAATGATAGGGTTCACAACATTTGCTGTAGAGCTGTTTACTGCCACAAGGGCAGAGTGTAGATTTGGTGTTTATTAAATCATTCTTGTTCATCGGGTCATTCTTGTGATGTAGCAGCGATAAATTGTCGACCATAGTAAAGATTTGGTACTGGTTTAGCATCATAGTAAAAATGCGGCGCAGCGTGAGTATTAGAGTCGACACTAATTTTCCACTGTTGCTTACTGTCTTTGGTAAACACAGTCACAAATTTACCCGCAAACTCACTGACCGGTTCGCCTGATTCTTTACCCGGGTGAAAACGTACTAAATAATAACCTATATCGGTTGCACTATTTGGCTCGCTATAACGTACAAGTACACGGAAATCGACTTCAAGCTTGGCATTTTTATGTTTAATTTTATTAAAAAATCGACTGTAAAGATTGAGTATGCTTTCTTTGCCACTAATAATTCCTCTATCTTGTGTTTCAGAAATATACACGGCATCGTCTGTGTATATTTGTTCCATAGCGGATAAATCAAGTTGTTCAAAAGCGTTAGTCAATTTTGTAAAATTAGTATTCAATGTTTGGTGGGGGATCGGCTCTGCGCCATAAACATTCAAAGTGCTTACGCATAGACTCACAGCAAGTAACAATAAAGATAGCCATGGCATATTCAAAATGGTCAATATTCTTTTCAAGGAATGATTCTCTTTTTATCTAATGTAAATCAAATAATGGCAAGCGATACCGTTAGCATAACTATAAATTATTCATCAACTTTGCTAAAGGATTGAATCTTTACAAAGTATGTAGGAGGTGACATATGTCATTAAGTGATGACGAATTATTTTTACAAGAAATGGCCGATGTGACCCCTCTAAAGTTTGAACATCAGCCAACATCCCCTCAAGTATGGCTTAATCCATTAAGTTTAACAGATGCACAACTAGCAAAGCGAGCGGCTGCTGAACAACATGAGTTGTTACAATTATTACCTATAGAGCCTTTTCTGTTTACTCCAGTTAAGCCGGATGATGTAGTGAGTTACAAAATGGATGGCATTCAAGACGAAGTTTTTAGACTACTCAGACTTGGAAAGTACCGTGTTCACACTGAACTAGACTTACATGAATATCGACTTTTACAGGCACGTGATAGTTTGGTTAATGGTGTGTTGAGTGCTTATGAGCGCGGCGAACGTAATATATTGGTTATTCATGGTAAGGGCTATAAAAGTAAACCTTATCCAGCGTTGATGAAATCCGCGGTTTGTCATTGGTTACGATCTATTGAGCCTGTAATCGCATACCATTCAGCCACTAAACAGAGCGGTGGGGTCGGAGCTGTCTTTGTGATGCTAAAAAAATCACAGCAAAAAAGAATTGAAAATAGCGAGCTGAACAGAAAAGGTCACGGTTTTAGGTAGGTTTTCAGCTGATTAATTATCGGTATAAATAAAAAAGACGCCAATTTATATTGACGTCCTTTTTAAGGGTGAATTAATTAGATGATAAAATGCTAGTTTCTGAGTGGCCATTTATTTGAGTCAGCTACTGATTCAGCCCTAGCATTTATTAATTCAACCAATCGCTATAACCCTTAGTACATATCATTAGTACAATTGGTCATCACTAGCGTTACCAGCCACACTGGCGATTAGCTTGGGTATTTTGCTCATCTAACCACACTTGCAATGGTGCAAAGTAATCTAATACTGCCTTGGCATCCATTTTATCAGACCCAGTCACAACACTCAGTGCTTCCGGCCAAGGTTTGCTGGCGCCCATTTCGAGCATTTCATTCAACTTAGCCCCAGCTTCTTTATTTCCATAAATGCTACAGCGATGAACTGGGCCGGTGTCTCCTGCAATATCACACAGTGCTTTGTGGAATTGGAACTGCAACACATGTGCTAAGAAATAACGTGTATAAGGAACATTGCCTGGTACATGGTATTTAGCACCAGGATCAAAATCGGCTTCTGTACGTTCAATTGGCGCTTTAACACCTTGGTATTTTTCGCGTAAGTCCCACCAAGCTTGATTATATTGATCAGGTTTAATGGTGCCGTTAAATACTTGCCAGCGCCATTGGTCAATCATTAAACCAAAAGGCATAAAGGCAATTTTATCTAATGCTTGTTTTAACAATAAACCAATGTCTTTTGATGCATCAGGTACAGTTTCGAGTAATCCGATTTTTTGTAAATATTTAGGTGTAATTGATAACGCAATCGTGTCACCAATGGCTTCATGGAAACCATCGTTGGCAGAGTTTTTAAAGATAAACGGTTGATTTTTATAAGCGCGTTGATAGAAGTTATGGCCTAATTCGTGATGAATGACGGTAAAATCTTCAGCGTTTTTCTGGATACACATTTTTATGCGGATATCATCCAGATTATCTAAGTCCCACGCAGATGCATGACACACTACATCACGGTCTTGCGGTTGAACAAACATTGAGCGAGTCCAAAACGATTCTGGCAGCTCGCCAAAGCCAAGTGAAGTGAAGAAACCTTCAGCTTGTTTGACCATTTTAATTTCGTCATAGCCATTTTTAGCTAACAGTTCGGTAACGTTGTATCCGGGATCAGCATCTTTAGGCGCTACGTTGTTATAAATCGTGCCCCATTGCTGAGCCCACATGTTGCCCAATAAATGTGCAGGGATAGGGCCCGTCTTAGGCGCAACATCATCACCGTACTGCTGGTTTAATTCACCACGCACATAACAATGTAATGAATCATATAAAGGCTTAATTTGTGCCCATAGGCGGTCTAATTCGGCAGAGAATGCTTCTGGCTCCATGTCATACTGACTACGCCATAATTCAGATAAGTCGGCGTAACCTAAATCTTGCGCGCCTTGATTGGCTAATTCGACTTCACGTTCAAATAGTGGACGCATTGGTTTTGCTATTTCACGCCAACCTTGCCAAGCTTCTAAAAGTACCGCGGGATCTTTAGACTCCGCCATAAGGTTTGATAGCTCTGGTTGAGTTAAACAGCGACCATCAGCAAAACAATATTTTCCTTTACCATATAGACCGTTGAGTTCAGATGCGATACTCGCAAGTTCTGCGTTCTTAGCTGGGTCTAGCGGGGCAGGTAAAACAAGGCTGCTGCGTAAGCTGTTAAGTTTTCTGGCATTAACGGCATCAAGTTCTACATTGGCATATTTTGCCGCTTCTGTTGCATAGCGCACAGATGTTGAAGTGACTTTTTCACCCATTGCGGCAGATAAAGCCGCGGTGTCGTCAGTGATAAAATTGGAATAAATCCATTCCGCACGATTAGCTTCAATCGACAAATCCGCTAAATCGGCTTCTGCTTGGTTAATGAAATTAATTGCTGCAGTGGCATCAATTTTTTCAACTGGAGCGGGAGCAGGCTCTTGAGTGTCATTACAGGCACTTAATCCTAATGCTATTGAGACAATTAGTGCAATTTGAGACGGTCGTTTTAAAGGCAAGTTCATATTGGTTGCATCCTTGTTTTTATTATCGGCGTCAGTGTACCGAAAAATAGCAATCATTGCATATAAGTTAACAATCTGGTGCAGTTGTTACGATTTCTGTTGTCTAGATTAATAAAGAAAGCTGACAATTTCGATTGACATCTGTGCGCTCAATGATTAATTTAAACAGGTGTTTAAATTAATTTGGGTCTGGGAATGGCAAGCCGTACTGATACAAAAACAAGAATACTCGATGCAGCTGAAAAGTTGTTCGCTGAAAGAGGTTTTTCTGAAACGTCGTTACGACTGATCACCAGCAAAGCTGAAGTCAATTTGGCATCTGTTAATTACCATTTTGGTTCGAAAAAAGAATTAATTCGTGCTGTATTAGCAAGATACTTAGATGTGTTTATGCCAAGCGCCGCGATAGAGATTAAACGTATACATCATGCGCCTGAAAATGCGTCACTAAATGAGATTTTTTCTGCTTTAATTAAACCGTTACTTGAGCTTAATAAAGTACGCAACGGCGGCACGATTATTTTCTTGCAGTTGTTAGGTCGTGGTTATATTGAAAGCCAAGGTCATTTGCGCTGGTTTATTACCACACATTATGGCGAACATTTAGCGACGTTCGTACAAGCTGTATCGGCAAGTGCACCACACATTCCTGCGGCAGAAATGTTTTGGCGTTTGCATTTTACTCTAGGAACTATAGTGTTCACTATGGCTTCTGCAGATGCACTAAATGAAATTGCTGCAGCAGATTATGGCGAACACAACAATATTGAAGCCATTATACGTAAAGTTATCCCCTACATGGCAGCAGGTGTTGCTGTCCCTGTGTTAACAAACTAAGAAGGTATAAAATGAGTATCGTCATATTGCTAGTTATAGCGATCATTGTCCTCTTTGGCGTGCGTAATATCAGGATGCAATTTATCACGCGTCCAGTATTTTCGTTCTTCAAAAAAGTGTTGCCTCCTTTGTCGACTACCGAGAAAGAAGCAATGGAAGCGGGTGATGTTTGGTGGGAAGGTGAGTTATTCCGCGGAAAACCAAACTGGAATACCTTACATAGTTACGGTAAACCAACCTTAAGTGCAGATGAACAAGACTTTCTTGATAATCAAGTTAACACCGCATTAACCATGATTGACGATTTTGATATCGTCCATAACCGTAAAGATCTCCCGCCAGAGTTATGGCAATATTTTAAAGAACAAGGCTTCTTCGCATTAATCATTCCTAAAAAGTACGGTGGACGCGAGTTTTCAGCATATGCAAACTCAACAATTGTAGCCAAAATTGCCACGCGTAGTGTCAGTGCAGCCGTGACTGTAATGGTACCTAACTCTTTAGGCCCTGGTGAGTTGTTGACACATTACGGTACTCAAGAGCAAAAGGAGCGTTGGTTACCTTCGCTTGCTGTTGGTAAAGACATTCCCTGTTTTGCGCTTACGGGCCCAGAAGCGGGCAGTGACGCTGGTGCAATACCCGATATCGGTGTTGTTTGCCTGCGCGAATTTGAAGGCGAAGAGACATTAGGCTTAAGCCTAACGTGGAACAAACGCTATATTACCTTAGCGCCAGTTGCTACTGTACTCGGTTTAGCGTTCCAAATGCGCGATCCAGACGGTTTACTCGGTGACGTTAAAAACATTGGCATAACGTGCGCGTTGATCCCAACTGACCATAAAGGTGTTGAGATTGGTCGTCGTCATAACCCATTAATGATGGCGTTTATGAACGGTACAACAAGTGGTGAAGATGTATTTATTCCATTAGATTGGATTATTGGTGGCCCACAGTTTGCCGGTAAAGGCTGGCGTATGCTGGTTGAATGCTTGTCTGCAGGACGTGGTATCTCATTACCTGCTCTGGCAACCGCTTCGGGCCATGTGTGTACCAAAACGACCACAGCCTACAGTTATGTTCGTCAGCAGTTTGGTATGCCTATTGGTCTGTTTGAAGGTGTACAAGAAGCGATGGCGCGTATTATCGCCAATACTTACCAGCTTGAAGCTGCACGTCGCTTAACCACGCAAGGTATCGACTTAAAAGTTAAACCTTCTGTGGTGACTGCAATTGCAAAATACCACATGACAGAGCTAGGCCGTGATGTGTTAGAAGATGCGATGGACATTCAGTCTGGTAAAGGTATCCAATTAGGACCAAAAAACTATTTAGGTCATGCTTATATGGCAACACCTATTTCAATTACCGTTGAAGGTGCAAACATCCTCACTCGTTCATTGATGATTTTTGGTCAAGGTGCAACCCGTTGTCATCCATATGTTTTGGCTGAAATGGAAGCCGCTGCAATGGAAGATGAAACTTCTGCATTAGATCGTTTCGATTCATTATTGCTCGGTCACATTGGTTATGCGATGGGTAATGCATTACGTTCATTTGGTAGTGCACTAACAGGCAGCCGTTTTGCCAGTGCACCAGTGAGTGGCCCAACGCAGCAGTATTATCGTGACATGACGCGTATCTCTTCGTCACTTGCCATTATGACTGATTTATCGATGTTAATTATGGGTGGGGATCTTAAGCGTAAAGAAATGATATCTGCACGTATGGGGGATGTACTAAGTCAGTTATATCTTGCATCTGCTACGTTAAAGCTGTTTGAAGATAACGGTCGTCAGCAAGATGATTTACCAGTCGTGCATTATGTGATGACTGAACGTTTACATTTAGCGGCTAAAGCGCTTAATGATGCGATTCGTAATTTCCCGAGTAAAATCGCTGCTGTATTACTACGAGTGTTGATTTTCCCATTAGGTAACCACTTCAATGCACCTAGTGATAAATATGCAGTTGATTTAGTCAAAGGTATGCTTAAGCCTGGACCCGCGCGTGACCGCATTACTTTCCTTTGTGGAGAGTTTGACGGTGACACTAGCGGTATTGCTGAAGTTGAAAGTGCGTTCTTAGCTAAATATGCAGCGAAAGATTTGTATAAGAAGCTTAAGAAAGCACAACGCAGCGGCCATATAAAATCTAAACTTCCTATGCTTGAGTTATTTGACGTGGCGTTAGAGAAAGACATTATCACTGAAGCTGAGCATAAACAGCTTGTTGAGGCGGACGTATTACGTTTAGCTGCTATCAACGTGAATGACTTTGAAGAACTATAAGCTCAGTTGATTACCTTGATGTAAATCTTAGATGCAAATTGGCCCTGACTCTGTCGGGGCTTTTTTTATCCATCACCTTATGGTTAGGCGAGTAAGCTGACGAATGATTAAGCGGATAAGCAGGGTACTGTAACAGCTTTGAAGGTCACTTTATTTCGGTATATCGTTAGTATTCAAAATAACCAATAAAAAAGCCAATCCGAAGATTGGCTTTATCGTTAACGAGATTATCACTGGATGTACGTTAGTGAATGTTGCTCGTTATGTTCGGCTTATTTAAGCAACGATCAACACTTTACACGTGTTAGTGCCACCGATGGTTTCCATCGCGTCACCTTTAGTCATCAGTACCATATCACCACTGACTAAATAACCTCTGTTCACCATGCAATTTAATGCTTCTTTAGCTAGCTCATCAGCAGGGTATGCCGTTGAGTCAAACTCAATTGGTTGTACACCACGGTACATTGCCATGCTGGCCAATGTCTTTTGATGACGAGATAATGCAAAAATAGGTAAACCAGAACTGATGCGTGACATTAACTTAGCTGTCGCGCCAGATTCAGTTAACGAAATAATCGCTTTAACACCAGGTAAATGGTTAGCCGCATACATGGTAGAAAGCGCAATCGTTTCTTCAACAGAAGAGAAACGTTGATCCATGCGATGCTTAGATACATTCACACTTGGGTGTAATTCTGCACCTAAACAAACGTTAGCCATAGCCAAAACCGTTTCTTCAGGGAAATCACCAGCAGCGGTTTCTGCTGAAAGCATTACCGCATCAGTACCGTCTAACACAGCGTTAGCCACGTCCATGACTTCTGCACGAGTTGGCATTGGGCTAGTAATCATCGATTCCATCATCTGGGTCGCAGTGATCACCGCTTTGTTTAGTTGGCGAGAACGTTCAATTAAGCGTTTTTGTACGGCAACAAGTGCAGCGTCACCAATTTCAACACCCAAATCACCACGTGCTACCATCACTACGTCTGATGCACGGATAACATCATCCATCGCTTCATCGCTTTCAACTGCTTCAGCACGTTCAACTTTAGCAACGATTAGCGCTTTACTGCCTGCTTCAAGTGCTAATGCACGAGCTAAATCTAGATCAGCACCGGTACGTGGGAATGATACTGCTAAATAATCAACATCAATCATGGCTGCGGTTTTAATATCAGCCATGTCTTTTTCAGTAAGGGCAGGAGCTGTTAAACCGCCGCCTTTCTTATTGATGCCTTTGTTATTCGATAACGGGCCAGCAACAGTAACCGTTGTGAAGACTTTGTGGCCTTCAACACGGTCAACTCTTAACTGCACTCGACCATCATCAAGCATTAAGATATCGCCAATGACTACATCATTAGGCAATTGCTTGTAATCAATACCAACTTGTTTATCATCGCCTTCGCCTTTTGCTAAGTCAGCATCAAGAATAAAGCTATCACCTAAGTTAAGTTTGATTTTTTGGTTATCTTTGAAGGTAGAAATACGTATCTTAGGACCTTGTAAGTCACCTAAAATAGCGACATGCTTGCCCAATTCTTTAGCAATTCTACGAGTATCCGTAGCACGCTTTAAATGATCTTCTGGTGAACCATGTGAGAAGTTAAGTCTGACAACGTTAGCACCTGCTGCGATAATTTTACGTAAATTATCATCGCGGTCAGTTGCTGGCCCAAGTGTGGTAACGATTTTAGTTCTGCGGAACATAAGATACTCCGTTAAGGATAAGAAAGATTTTTTGTTAAATTGAATTTGGTTATTTAAAGTACTCAAACAATATTAGCACTTAAATGATGCAACTATATTAACAGACATTCTGACTAAATGTAGTAAAGTTACCAACAAAATGATCGTTTTTAATATGTAATTTATGTGACAGATCAGCGATTTTTACAATAAAAAAAACCAAACAGACTAATCCGTTTGGCCTCGTGAACAATATTTGATTGCTGTCGATGAAATTTTACGCGATCAAACATAACTGAATTGTGTAATTATTTATCAGTTATCTTGAAAGCTTCATGCAAAACTATCAATTTATAGAGTATAGGCTCTATCGTTACACAGCCTAAAGGGAACAATTTACTCAGTTTAATAATAATCCAGTAAGAGATGTTTATTTCACCGCCCATCAATTTAGATGGTCAAATCCTTGTTCACACGAGATTCTTTCAACACTTCCTTCACACGTTTTAAATTATCACGGAAACGAGGGCCTCTACGTAAGGTAAAGCCTGTTGCCAACACATCTATGGTAACCAATTGTGCTAAGCGCGATGCCATCGGTAAATACATGTCAGTGTCTTCAGGGACTTCCATCGTTACAGGCAGAGTGCACTCATAAGACAATGGTGAATTTCGGGCGGTAATGCCAATTACGGCAGCGCCATTTTCACGCGCAATACGGGCAATTTCAATCAGTGATTTAGTGCGACCTGTATGCGAAATCAATACGACCACGTCACCTTCATTACAGTTAATACAGCTCATACGCTGCATTAACACATCATCGAAACATATCACTGGTACATTAAAACGGAAGAACTTGTTTTGCGCATCGTGGGCTACAGATGCTGATGCGCCAAGGCCAAAAAACGAAATAGTCTTAGCTTGAGTGAGAATATCGACTGCTTTATTTATCGCTGATGTATCTAAACTTTGACGGGCAGTATCGAGTGATGCCATTGAAGATTCGAAGATTTTTGTCGTGTATGACTCTGGCGTGTCATCTTCTTCAACGTGGCGACTAACATAAGGTGTGCCGTTAGCAAGACTTTGAGCCAAATGTAACTTAAAATCAGGGAAACCCTTTGTGTCTAATCGACGACAAAATCGGTTAACCGTCGGTTCACTAACATCAGCCATCTTTGCTAATGTGGCAATACTTGAATGTATAGCTGTTTGCGGTGAGGCTAATATGACTTCGGCAACTTTACGTTCCGATTTACTAAATTGGGTAAGGCTTTTTTGAACCTTTTCAAGGGTATTCATAAGCAAGCATCCGCTAAAAAGTAGCTAAAAGTAGGTAATGTAATTTTATATCATAACTTACAGGAATTACGTGATTTAAGTTATTTATTTACCTTTGACAGTAATCTGTAGTTATTTTTCAAGACATAGATCACGGTAGAATGGTTCTCAAGCCTTGTAATTGGTAGAAAATCATAGCAGATAATAGATACACATGACTAGATTAACAACAATAGAATAAATGCAAATTAAAGATGCAATATTTAAATTCTGTTGTTATATTACAACAAAAGTGTGCTTTTATTCATCGACCGAATTCGAACATGACACACACATATTATTAGGAGAGCTTTCAGCAATGGGCAAATCAATTGGAGCCAAGGCTTGCGACTTCGTACTTTTCGGTACAAAAGGCGATTTAGCTAGGCGTAAATTATTACCTTCTCTATATCAGCTAGACAAAGCAGAGTTACTTGATAAAGAAACCAAGGTAATCGGTGTAGCAAAAGACGCATTTACTCAAGAAGAGTTTGTCGCCCTCGTTACTAAAGCACTAAATACATTTGTTAAAGATGAACTTTGCCCAACCACGTTAGCGCGCTTCCTCAGTCGTTGTCATTATATCGGTACCAATTTTACAGAACCTGAAGGTTACAGTGCCTTCCACGATTTACTTGAACCAAGTAAACGCGTCATGGTGAACTACTTCGCTACACCTCCTTCGATTTTCGGTGCCATATGTCGTTGTTTACATGAACAAGACCTTATTCAATCTGACACCCGTGTTGTGCTCGAAAAGCCGATTGGTACTGATTTAGAATCATCTCATGTGATTAATGACCAAGTGGCTGAATTCTTCAACGAGAACCAGGTTTACCGTATCGACCATTACTTAGGTAAAGAAACAGTACAAAACCTGATTGCTTTACGTTTTGCTAACTCATTGTTTGCATCTAAGTGGGATAACCGCACGATTGACCATGTACAGATTACTGTAGCTGAAGAAGTGGGGATCGAAGGGCGCTGGGGCTACTTTGATGGCGCAGGCCAAATGCGTGACATGATCCAAAACCATTTATTACAAGTGTTAACTTTGGTTGCGATGGATCCACCTGTCAATTTAGATGCAGACAGTATTCGTGATGAAAAAGTAAAAGTACTTAAGTCACTGCGTCCAATTAACCAAGACAATGTGTATGAAAATACCGTCCGAGGTCAATACAGTGCGGGTTTCTTAAAAGGCTCGCCTGTTCCTGGTTACCTTGAAGAAGACGATGCCAATACACAGTCGAACACTGAAACCTTTGTGGCACTTCGCGTCGATATTGATAATTGGCGTTGGGCTGGTGTGCCATTCTATTTACGTAGTGGCAAGCGTATGCCGTTCAAGAGCAGCGAAATTGTGGTGTATTTTAAAAACCCACCGCATAACTTGTACCGAGCAAGCTTGCGTAATCTTCCACCAAACAAATTGACCATCCGCTTGCAACCTCATGAAGGGGTTGAAATTCAGATGATGAACAAAGTTCCTGGTCTTGAGCAAAAGCAGCGTCTACAAACAACCAAGCTTGATTTAAGTTTTAGTGACACCTTTAAAAATGAACGTATTGCAGATGCATATGAACGTTTGTTATTAGAAGCCATGTTAGGTAATCAAGCCCTGTTTGTTCGTCGTGATGAAGTTGAACAAGCATGGAAATGGGTTGATGGAATTATTCAGTCATGGGAACAAAGTGGCGAAAGACCTAAGCCTTATCCTTGTGGAACATGGGGACCTGTGGCATCGGTTGCATTGATAACCAAAGATGGTCGTTCTTGGGACGAGTAGGGAGCTCACATGATTAAAGATACTGTATTTAAATCGTTCGACACTCCAGCTGATTTAGAAGCTAAATTAGCCGACAAAATTGCTAAGCAATTACAGGATGCTGTCGACACACGTGGTAAAGCCAGCTTGGTGGTATCGGGCGGTTCAACACCGTTGAAATTATTTGAGCTATTAAGCCATAAACTTGTCGATTGGAGTGATGTTTATATTACTTTAGCCGATGAGAGGTGGGTTAATGCTGATGAAAAAGATTCAAATGAAAGATTGGTTCGCGAGCATTTATTGCAAAATAGAGCTGCCAGTGGAAAGTTTCGTGGTTTAAAAAATATGTTCGCAACCCCTGAAGCCGGCTGCGATATGACCAGTGAATCATTGGCTAATTTCCCACGTCCTTTTGATGTGGTGATATTGGGAATGGGTACAGATGGACATACTTGTTCATGGTTCCCTTGCAGTGCAGAACTTGATAATGCATTAACCACTAAGGCTTTGTGTGTTGCGGTCAATCCGACTACGGCTCCATATGCACGTATTAGTTTGTCTAAAGATGCCATTTTAAATAGTCGTCAGATTTATTTACATCTTGTCGGAGAACCAAAATTAACTGTTTATCATCAGGCTCTTGAGAATGATGATGTTACCCAAATGCCCATAAGAGCAGTATTAGCGCAGCGTAAAACGCCCGTTGATGTGTTCTATAGCGCGTAAGGAGTTTTACCATGCACTCAGTAGTACAAGCCGTCACCGATAGAATTATTGCACGCAGTAAACAGTCTCGTTCAACGTATTTAACAGCGTTAAATGATGCCAAAGCAAAAGGTGTTCATCGCAGCGCTCTAAGTTGTGGCAATTTGGCTCATGGATTTGCGGCCTGCCAGCCAGCGGACAAAGACTCTTTACGTCAACTAACGAAAGCTAATATTGGTATCGTAACCGCATTTAACGACATGTTGTCAGCGCATCAACCATACGAAACGTACCCGAATATGCTTAAGCAAGCATGTGTGGACGTAGGCAGTGTTGCGCAGGTTGCTGCCGGTGTACCTGCTATGTGTGACGGCGTGACCCAAGGTCAGCCTGGCATGGAGTTGAGTTTACTGAGTCGTGAAGTCATAGCAATGTCTACTGCGATAGGGTTATCGCACAATATGTTTGATGGTGCGTTACTGCTGGGTATTTGTGACAAAATCGTACCGGGTTTATTAATTGGCGCGTTAAGCTTTGGTCATTTGCCAATGCTATTTGTGCCTGCGGGCCCAATGAAATCGGGTATTCCGAATAAAGAAAAAGCGCGTGTTCGTCAGCAATTTGCTCAAGGGCAAGTTGACCGTGCAGCACTGCTTGAAGCTGAAGCGAAGTCATACCATAGTGCCGGCACATGTACTTTCTATGGTACGGCTAACTCTAACCAGTTAATGCTTGAAATCATGGGCTTACAACTACCTGGTTCATCGTTTGTTAATCCTGACGATCCATTACGTGATGAATTAAGCAAAATGGCCGCTAAACAAGTTTGTCGTTTAACGTCTATGGGCACTCAATATACACCAATTGGTGAAGTGGTATCTGAAAAGTCAGTAGTTAACGGCATTGTGGGTATTCTTGCCACTGGCGGTTCTACTAACCTAACCATGCACATTGTTGCTGCTGCCCGTGCTGCTGGTATTATTGTTAATTGGGACGATTTTTCTGATTTGTCAGATTCAGTGCCATTGTTAGCACGCGTATATCCAAATGGACATGCTGATATTAATCACTTCCACGCCGCTGGCGGCATGGCATTGTTGATTAAAGAGTTACTTGATGGCGGTTTATTGCATGAAGATGTCAATACCGTTGCTGGCTTTGGATTACGTCGTTATACCCAAGAACCTCGTTTGCTTGACGGCGAACTTAAGTGGGTTGACGGTGTGACTGAAAGCTTAGATAAAGAAGTATTAACCCACCTTGCGACGCCGTTCCAAAGCAATGGCGGCTTGAAATTATTGAAAGGTAACTTAGGTCGTGCGGTGATTAAAGTGTCTGCTGTACCTGATACTAATCGTGTGATTGAAGGTCCTGCGATTGTGATTGATGATCAAAACAAACTCGATGCACTATTTCAGGCTGGTGAGCTTGACAGAGATTGTGTTGTGGTTGTTAGAGGTCAAGGCCCTAAAGCTAATGGTATGCCTGAGCTTCATAAGCTCACACCCTATTTAGGCACCTTACAGGACAAAGGTTTTAAAGTGGCATTAGTCACTGATGGCCGTATGTCTGGAGCCTCTGGTAAGGTTCCTGCCGCAATTCATTTAACCCCAGAAGCACTTGATGGTGGTCTGATTGCCAAAGTTGAAAACGGCGATGTGATTCGTGTTGATGCTACAACCGGTGAGTTAACTCTATTTGTTGACGAGAAAACACTTGCAAGCCGAACTGCAGGCAAAGTGGATTTACATCATTCAAGTTATGGCATGGGCCGTGAATTGTTTGGCGCGCTACGTAACAGTTTAAGCAGCCCAGAAACGGGTGCTCGCAGTACTAATGCGATTGATGAATTATATTAAAAATAAAAGGAAGTCGGTTATATGATTGAGCCTAATAATTGGTTGCTTCAACCTCAAGACGTATTTAAACGCAGCCCGGTTGTTCCGGTCATGGTAATTAATAAACTTGAGCATGCAGTGCCTTTAGCTAGAGCATTAGTTGCTGGCGGTATTAGTGTACTTGAAGTTACGCTTCGTACACCTTGCGCCCTTGAAGCGATTGCAAAGATTGCTAAAGAAGTACCTGAAGCACTTGTTGGTGCAGGCACTATTTTAAATGAAGCTCAGCTAAACCAAGCGGTTGCTGCTGGTTCACAGTTTATTATCACTCCTGGTGCAACTGTTGATTTACTAAAAGCAGCCAAGAAAGGCACTGTGCCATTGATCCCCGGTGTGGCTAGTATTTCTGAGATCATGGTGGGTATGGAGTTGGGTTACACTCACTTCAAGTTTTTCCCAGCAGAAGCTTCTGGTGGCGTTAATGCACTGAAATCATTCTCTGGACCATTGTCTGATATTCGTTTCTGTCCAACAGGCGGTATTAGCCCTGCGACTTATAAAGATTACTTAGCACTATCGAATGTTGATTGTATTGGCGGCAGCTGGATAGCACCGACTGATGCAGTAGACAACGAAGAGTGGGATCGCATTACCCAACTGTGTAAAGAAGCGCTTGCTGCGCTGTAATCACTTTATTGTGTGATAATTCAAAAACCAACATCTGCTGGTTTTTTTATAAGCATTTACTGGTGTTTTACTATAAACCGTATACTGTTTAGCACATTGATGTCGCTTACTAAAATACTCATTAATCACTATGATATGTGAGATAAACTTTTCATAGCAGCACCATTCATCGCGATTCCATAAAATGATGATGAATGATCCACACAAATTTATTGATGCTTTAAGTCGATAACAAAGCAAGTCCATTTATATAAAGAGGTATTCTCAATGCTTTATGATTTAACGGTTGTACAATTTAGTAAAATGCTTAATAACCTAAGTGCAATCCTTGTCAAAGGTGAAGGCTTTGCAGAAGCTAAAAAAATTGAAATGTCGGTGCTACTTAATTCACGTTTAGCACCTGATCAATTTAACTTAACTCGTCAAGTGCAAATTGCGTGCGATACAGCCAAATTAGCAGTAGCGCGTTTAACCGGGCAAGAAGATAGTGCGCCAAAACATGAAGATAATGAGACGACATTAGCGGAGTTACAAGCTCGTATAGCTTCTGTTATCGATTATTTAGCCACGTTTACAGCCGAAGACTTTACTGGTGCAGAAACGCGTAAAATTACTCATCGTCGTTGGGAAGATAAATATCTTACTGGGCGTGATTTCGCTTTTGAACATGCCATTCCTAATATTTATTTCCATGTGACAACTACCTATGCAATTTTGCGTCATAATGGTGTTGAAGTGGGTAAAAAAGATTACTTAGGTGCAATGCCATTTAAGTCGTAAACAACAAAACGTTTATGCATTGATAGCACCATTTTATATGGCAACAATAAAACCAGCATTAGCTGGTTTTTTGTTACCTGCTTAACATGAATCTACGACAGTCAGGTAATCAATGTCAGTCATTACACCTTAGATCCATAAAGCGGTTAATGGACTCAAGCCTGAAAATAACAATATTGATCCGCCATTAAGCTTGATATCCCATATTATGTTTCTATCATGGGAATAGTATTTTTATAGACGTACAGCATTCAGTTACAGGAGTGAGTATGAAAACAATCGGTATGATAGGTGGTATGAGTTGGGAGTCGACACTCAATTATTACAAAGCCATTAATCAAGGTGTTAAGTCTGCATTAGGTGGGCTGCATTCGGCCAAAATTTGTTTATACAGTGTCGATTTTGCTGAAATAGAAACCCTGCAACATAAAGGATTGTGGCACGATACCGCGATTCATTTAACCACAGCAGCTAAAGCGGTTGAAGCTGGTGGGGCAGACTTCTTATTGATTTGTACCAATACCATGCACAAAGTGGCTGATGATATCCAAGCACAAATCTCGATACCTATTTTGCATATTGCAGATGCGACAGCTGAGGTGTTGTTAGCCGATGGGATCCGTAAAGTCGGCCTACTGGGCACGCGCTTTACCATGGAACAGGACTTTTATAAGCAACGGATAAGTGATAACTATCCCATTGAAGTACTGGTTCCTTCACCACACGAGCAAACATTAATTCATGACGTGATATATCAAGAGCTATGTCTGGGCACGATAAATCCGCAATCACGACAATGCTATCTTGGCATTATTGATAAATTATATGAGCAAGGGGCTGAGGCGGTGATTTTAGGTTGTACAGAGATAGCCCTATTAGTGCAGCAACAACATACGCATGTTCCTTTGTATGATACGACTCAAATTCATGCCAATAAGGCCGTTATGCTGGCCTTAGCTAAGTAACCTCAACTCGGGATAATAAACGGATATCAAACAGTCCTTTGTCTCGCTAACTGAGTTGAATAGCCATAGGTTCATTTTCGGTGGGAATGTTAAGACAAAAAAACGCCTTACAATATTGTAAGGCGTAATGTTTAAAGCTTACTGCTTATTTTAGAATCGACTAGTCTTTATAAGCTCGGCCATAGAAGCTGTCTAATAGCACTTGTTTAAGCTCTTTAATCAACGGGTAACGTGGATTGGCACCAGTACATTGATCATCAAATGCATCTTCAGCAAGTTCATCCAGTTTGGCGATAAAATCTGCTTCATTAACACCAGCATCCTGAATTGATGCAGGGATACCAATGGTTGTTTTCAGCTGTTCGATTTTTTCAATCAGTTTTTCAACTTTTTGAGCATCAGTTTTACCACCTAGCTTTAAATAATCTGCAATGGCAGCATAACGACACAACGCTTTAGGACGGTCGTATTGACTAAACGCTGCTTGCTTAGTTGGCATATCTGTCGCGTTAAAGCGGATCACGTTAGAGATTAGTAGTGCATTAGCCAAACCGTGAGCTAAGTGGAATTCGGCACCTAATTTGTGCGCCATTGAGTGACAAACGCCTAAGAATGCGTTGGCAAAAGCAATACCGGCTATGGTGGCACCATTATGGACTTTTTCACGAGCGACTGGCGCTTTTGCACCAAATTCATAAGAGTCCGGTAGGTACTTAAACAATAGGTCTAATGCTTGTAGTGCTTGGCCATCACTGTATTCGTTTGCCATTACACTCACATAAGCTTCTAACGCATGTGTGACAGCATCAATACCACCAAAAGCGGTCAATGATTTTGGCATGTCCATGACTAAGTTAGGATCAACAATCGCCATGTTCGGCGTTAATTGATAGTCGGCAATAGGGTATTTCTTTCCGGTTACTTCATCGGTTACCACGGCAAAAGGAGTCACTTCTGATCCTGTACCTGAGGTTGTCGGAATGGCAACCATTTGAGCTTTAACACCCATTTTAGGGAATTTGTAAATACGTTTACGAATATCCATGAAACGCAGCGCTAAATCAGCAAAATCAACCTCAGGGTGTTCGTACATAACCCAAATGATTTTCGCTGCATCCATTGGTGAGCCACCACCTAACGCGATAATGACGTCCGGTTGGAAGCTTTGCGCAACTTTAGCACCTTGACGAACAATCGCTAAGGTTGGGTCGGCTTCTACCTCGTAGAACACTTCGGTTTCAAGCCCCTGTGCTTTAAGAATTTTTAAGGTTTCATTACAGTAACCGTTATTAAATAAGAACTTGTCAGTGATGATCAACGCGCGTTTTTTATCACTTAATTCTTCAAGTGCTATTGGTAAGCTACCGCGACGGAAATAAATAGATGATGGAAGCTTATGCCACAACATGTTCTCAGCCCTCTTAGCGACCATTTTTTTATTGATTAAATGACTTGGGCCGACGTTCTCAGAAATTGAATTACCGCCCCATGAACCACAACCTAGTGTTAACGATGGTGCTAGCTTGAAATTATATAAGTCACCGATACCACCTTGTGAAGCAGGTGTGTTAATCAAAATACGGGCTGTTTTCATTCTAAAACCAAAGGCTTTAACGCGTTCATCTTGGGTATCTTGATCGGTATACAAACCAGATGTATGGCCAATACCACCCAAGGTGACTAAAGCTTCCGCTTTGTCCATTGCCTCATTAAAGTCTTTTGCTTTATACATCCCTAATAACGGGGATAATTTCTCGTGAGCAAAGGCTTCAGCATCATTAATGTCAGTTACTTCACCGATAAGCACTTTGGTGGTACTAGGCACTTCAAAACCAGCCATTGCAGCTATAGACACTGCACTTTGGCCAACGATTTCAGCATTAAGGCCGCCGTTTTTAAGGATCACACTCTGCATGGCTGCGGTTTCAGCTTTAGATAGAATATGACCACCGTGGCTGATAAAACGCTCTTTAACTTGCTTATAAATGCTGTCTACTACAATTACCGCTTGTTCAGATGCACACACCACACCATTGTCGAAAGTCTTTGACATTAATATAGAGCTTACCGCGCGTTTGATGTCTGCGGTCTCATCGATAACGATAGGTGTATTACCAGCACCAACACCAATGGCAGGTTTACCAGATGAATAGGCCGCTTTAACCATGCCTGGCCCACCAGTGGCTAAAATGAGGTTAACTTTCGCATGAGTCATTAACTGATTAGACAAGGCAACACTAGGTTGATCAATCCAGCCAATAATATCTTTGGGGGCACCTGCTGCAACGGCTGCATCTAAAACAATTCTAGCTGCCGTTGTGGTTGAGTTTTTAGCTCTTGGGTGCGGCGAAAAAATAATGCCATTACGGGTTTTTAAGCTAATAAGCGATTTAAAAATAGCAGTAGAAGTAGGGTTAGTTGTTGGGACAATACCGCAAATAATACCTACAGGCTCTGCAATGGTAATGGTACCGAAGGTTAAGTCCTCAGATAAAATACCGCAGGTTTTTTCATCTTTGTATTTGTTATAAATGTATTCAGATGCAAAGTGGTTTTTAATCACTTTATCTTCTAATACACCCATCCCCGTTTCTGTTACGGCCATCTTCGCCAGAGATATGCGCGCATCTGCTGCAGCTAAGGCTGCCGCTCTAAAGATAGTATCAACTTTTTCTTGGCTAAAATTGGCAAACTCGGCTTGGGCTTTGGCCACGCGCTCAACTAATAAATCAAGCTCTTGTGTATTGGTGACTGTCATAGTGGTTTCCTTTAAAAATATTCAACAAATCAGTTTTGCAAAATATTCTTTGTAAATAAAATTACAACTTTAATGGGGTATTTGCTGTGATGGTGACCACAAATGCATAACTAAATGTAATTTTATTACAGCAATTGGTTGTTTTATGAACGCTAATTATTGTTTGAATAGTTAACATCAATTTGTCTTGGTATGTAAACATTACCAACGTTGGTATGAGTTCATCATTAACACCAGTTTATAGCACCAATGTAATACAGACATCCGTGCTTCCTTTATTATCTTGTCGCTTGCCCTAGTACAAGTCTCAACCGAGAAAGCGATAATTTTTAATTGTTTTGCAATAGAAATAGTCTGTTTTTTGAACTTATTACATTGATGAAATAACAGACTGAATCACTATTTTGAAAATATTCTATTGAATTTAAATAACATTTTATGATTGGGTTACGTGTATAAGCAATAGCTAAAGCTCGTTTAGCTTATTTAATTAGAGAATTGTGATTGACATCAATATTTATAAAAGGGAATATGCTCATTGGTAGGGCATATGCTCAGTATTGGTGCGAATGTGTAATGTTGTTGGATTAATGATGTGACTCTACTGTGTAAACTTAGCTTAGTTGACTGCTTAAGTATTGTTATGGTGGATTGAACCTTGTGGTGTTAAGTTCAACAGGCTGTAAAATATAGTGAGTTATCTGACTTGATCGAGTAAGGCGAGCATATGAACATAAATACACAATTAATAATTTTCGACTGCGATGGGGTTTTGATCGACAGTGAGGTGCTTAGCGCCAAAGTGTTAATCGATAAACTGGCTCTATTGGGCGCCTGCATTGATATGGCTTTTGTACAACAGCATTTTCTAGGCTGTCAATTTTCCACCGTCGCCGACAAAGTACAGCGTTTGCTCGCGATTACATTACCTGAACAGTTTGAAGCAGAATATCGTCAACAGTTATTGGTTGAGTTTGAAAATAATTTGACAGTAACCGATGGTATTAAATCGATATTGGCAGACTTGAAAGTACCGTATTGCATAGCAACCAGCAGCAGTTTACCGCGTACAACCAGAGCATTAGAAGTTGTAGGGTTAACGGATGTGTTTGGTTCAAATGTTTATACTGCCAGCGAAGTTAAACGAGGTAAGCCAGCACCTGATTTATTTTTGCATGCCGCTAAAAGCATGGGGATTGAGCCCCAACATTGTTTGGTGATTGAAGACAGCTTTTTTGGCGTCAGTGCAGCTGTAGCCGCCAGAATGCAAGTGATTCATTATATTGGCGGTGGTCATATAGTTGATAACGTTAGTGATGAGTTACACCCAGTGTCACAAGCTTATCCAGAGATAAATGTACTAAGTCATTGGCGCCATTTTAATCGTCTAATGCCAGCGTTATGCGTTGATACTGAATATAAGGGATAACATGGATAGCAAGTCGAATTCAGAACTCGCGCGATTAGAGCAAGCGGCAAGAGCAGCGTGGTTATATTACGTCGCCAAGAATACTCAAGATGAAATTGCCCAAAAATTAGAAGTATCAAGACAGTCAGCGCAACGTTTAGTCGCATTAGCGGTTAGTGAAGGGTTAATTAAAGTCCGTTTAGATCACCCCATTGTTAAATGTATGGAGTTGGGTCAACAGTTAACGCAAGCTTTCAATTTATTGGAATGCGAAATTGTCCCCAGCGATCCTGCTGACGACAGTTCCGTGCACGGTTTAGCGCAATGTGGCGCAGGTGTATTAGAGCGGTACTTAAAATCTGAACAGCCTAAAACTCTAGCCTTTGGTACCGGACGAGCACTCAAAGCTTGTATTGATGAGTTACCTTCGATGCAATGTCCGCAACATAAAATAGTGTCGCTATTAGGCAATATGATGTTAGACGGTTCTGCATCAGCATTTGATATCGTGGTCAGTATGGCTAATCGAGTGCAGGCTAAACATTACCCTATGCCGTTACCCGTTATTGCTACTTCAGTGGCGGAAAAGCAGTTATTGCATGACTTAGCCCCAGTAAAAAGTATTTTTGAATTAGTTAAACAAGCAGATGCCACTTTTGTAGGAATAGGGCACATGGGCGCAGAGTCACCATTATTGCTCGATGGTTTCATTAATCAGTCACAGTTAACCGAGTTAATTAATGATAATGCCACTGGTGAAATTATCAGTTGGGTGTACAACCAGCAAGGGCAGTTACTCGAACATTCAATGAATCAATTAGTGATGAGCTCACCGTTGAGGATAGATTCAAATAAACCTGTTTACGGTATTGCTGCTGGCCAACATAAAGTTGATGCTATATTTTCAGCATTGCAAGGTCGCTTAATTAATTCATTGATAACCAATGAATATACAGCCGAAAGAATATTAGCAAAACTAAAATGAATGATTAAATAAACTTATTCTTGGAATTTAAGTTAGATCAATAACAAGTAAATACTTTATAAAAATAATATGAATATAAATGGGGTTATTATTTCAACTCAATAGAAATAATAAATAGTCAGTAAAGGAAAGACAGTATCACTTTATCATCGATTTTTGGTGAGGGTTTTACTTATTTTCTAAATAGGAATATAAAAACAATGACAATAAGTCAACATGAGGCTTCATTCAAACAAACGAATGAAGAGCAGCTGCCTGTAGCTAAAAATAAATTACATGGTTGGAAACACTTTGCAGGTTTATATGCTGGGGAGCATGTTGCCGCGACAGAGTTCGTTATTGGTGCCACTTTTGTTGCTCTAGGTGCCTCAACCATTGATATATTACTTGGACTATTAATTGGTAATCTATTGGCGATGTGTTCGTGGTGGTTATTAACGGCACCGATTGCTGTTGAAACTCGACTCAGTTTATATAACTATTTAAATAAGATTGCCGGCGACTCGATGACCAAGCTCTATAACTGGGCTAATGTGATTATCTTCTCGGTGATATCCGCAGCGATGATCACAGTATCGTCCACAGCCGTTCGTTTCTTATTCGACATTCCGGCACAATTAAATTGGTATCCCAGTAGTCTATGGTTTGTGATGATAGTATTAGCAGTAGGATCTATCGTCGTTGTGGTTGCCATGTATGGTTTCTCGACCGTGGCTGACTTTTCTAAAATTTGTGCGCCGTGGTTATTTGTTATCTTTATTGCGGGTTCATTTACCTTATTCCCAGTGTTATCAAATCATGTTATTGGCAGTACCACATTAACGGGCTGGCAAGACTTCATGACCATAGGTGACAGCTCAATTTGGACTGGATTAAATGACAAAGGTGAACCCGGTATTGGTTTACTTGAAGTGATAGGCTTTGCGTGGGCCGCTAACTCAATTACTCACTTCGGTTTGATCGACATGGCTATTTTCCGCTTCGCAAAGCGTAAAAGTTATGGTTTGATTTCAGGTGTTGGTATGTTCTTCGGCCACTACTTAGCATGGATTTCTGCTGGTATTATGGGGGCAGGTACCGCTGTACTATTAAAAACCACTATTACCCAACTCGATCCAGGTGATGTTGCTTACCACGCCTTAGGTTTTTCAGGCTTTGTGATTATCATTATCGCTGGTTGGACAACGGCTAACGCCAATTTATACCGTGCAGGCCTTGCCGCGCAGTCAATATTTGTTAATCATTCTCGTGAACGTACCACCGCCATAGTAGGCTTAGTCACTGTCGTGATAGCGTGTTTCCCATTTGTGTTTTCGCAGATGCTACCGTTACTGACGTATGCCGGTCTTTTAGTTGTACCAGTGGGTGGTATTGTATTTGCTGAGCACGTGTTATTCCCTAAGATTGGCTTAACCCGCTATTGGGCTAAATATCAAAAACTGTCAAAAAGCACACCGGCAATTGCATCTTGGGCATTAGCGTTAGTATTCGGGTTTGGTTTAAATAGTCTTGATATTATTTCATTCTATTACTTATTTATTCCAACGTGGATATTCACCATTATAATTTATACCGTATTAGCTAAAAAGTATGGTGCCGATTTAGATTATACAGGTGCTATATTATTAGATGAGAAAGAACAGCAACAAATAACAGAGTATCAAGATGAAATGGCTAAAGACGATAAGCCTCATGTTGAAGATGGCAGCAAACTCACTAAGTTATTAAATAGCTTCGCGGTGATCTCTTTGATAGTTATTAGCATACTGGCTGCGAAAGTGATGTTTTATAGCCCAACAATGACAATCTATGCAGAGAATAAGTCTTTATTTGAAACGGTTTGTTTTGTTTGTACGATAATTTATTTTAGTTGTTCATACATTGCTCTGAAACGACATAAGAAAATAAATTCGTAATCGCAGTATTAATAACTCAAGGTTAATGGCTAATCTTAATAGCTTAAGGCTAATGAAGCATTCGCTTTGAGTTAGCCGTGTTATTCATTAGATAACACATATATCCATATTGTTTAATTATTTTATGAGGCACAATCCACATGGATCATTCTCAAGATTCAAATGTTCAACTGAACACGTTAAACCAACAAAGTTTGTCAGCATTACCCGCTAATGTTGATGTGCCAAAATACGACCGTAGCCAGTTAACCGCTGGGATAGTACATATTGGGGTTGGTGGTTTTCATCGAGCTCACCAAGCTATGTATATTAATGAGTTGTTGAAGCAGCCTGGTTCTGAGTCTTGGGCTATTTGTGGTGTCGGTTTGTTAGAAGCTAATCGCAGTCTCCGTGATGTGTTGGTGAAACAAGACTATCTGTACAGTTTAACGGTACGTCACCCGAATGGTCAGATTGATCATCAAGTGATGGGGTCGATGATTGATTTTTTATTTGCACCAGAAAACAAACAACAGGTGATTGATAAACTGATTCACTCAGACACTAAAATTGTGTCGTTAACCATTACAGAAGGTGGTTATAACTTTAACCCTGTAACGGGTGAGTTTGATTTCAACAATCCAGACATTATCCATGATATGGCGAATCCTAATGACCCTATCACTGCATTTGGTTATTTAACGGCAGCACTTAAACAGCGTAAAGCTAAGGGCATGAAGCCTTTTACCATTCAGTCTTGTGACAATATTCAGCATAACGGCGACATGACCCGTAAAATGTTATTAGCGTTTGTGAATAAACACGACGCTGATTTAGGCCAATGGATTGATGATAATGTCGCGTTTCCTAATGCGATGGTTGATCGTATTACCCCTGTAACAACCAAAGCGGATATCGAGTATGTGGCTAACACATTACACATTAACGATGAATGGCCAATTACGTGCGAAGCCTTTACTCAATGGGTGATAGAAGACAACTTTAGTGATGGCCGCCCAGCGCTGGATACCGTTGGTGCACAATTTGTCAGTGACGTAACACCATTTGAAAAAATGAAAATCCGTTTATTAAATGCAGGCCATTCAGTATTAGGTTTATTAGGTTCTATTCATGGTTTTGCCACGATTGATGAGTCGGTAACCGATCCATTATTTGCAACTTATTTACGTAAATTTATGGACGATGAAGTAACGCCGTTAATTGAGCAACTTGAAGGTATTGATTTAACACAATACAAAGACACGTTAATTGAACGTTTTGCCAATCCAAACATTAAAGACAGTTTGGCGCGAATTTGTCTCGAAAGTTCAGCCAAGTTACCAAAGTTTATCATTGCTTCAATTAATGAAAATATCGCATTAGGCCGTGATACTTCATTGGCAACATTAGTGATTGCAACCTGGTGTTTATACAGTGACAAACGGGTAGACCAACAAGGGAATGCGTTAGAGATTAACGATCAAATGGCCGCCCAATTACATGCGTATGCCAATAAAACAGCCCAAGATCCATTAGCGTTTTTGCAGTTAACCGATTTATTTGGTGATCTAAACAATCAAGCCAGTTTCTGTAAAGATTATCGTCAAGCGATTACGGCCTTATATGCACCGGGCAGTGACATTAAATCGATTATGCAAGCAAGATTACAAGCGAAAGGTTAAGCCGCATGAATAGCATATTAATTAATCATAAAGCTAAGGCCGACATTAGCATCAGTTGTTTTGGCGAAGTATTGTGGGATTGTTTCCCTGATGGTAAGCGTGTTGGCGGGGCACCTTTAAATGTGTGTGTCAGACTTAATGCCCTAGGCATTAAAGGTTCAATGATAAGTGCCGTTGGCGATGATCCACTAGGACATGAGCTCGTTAGCTTTATAGATGATCGCGGCGTTAATCGCGACTGTATCGCTATCGATCCCGTTAAAAGCACCAGCACAGTTCAAGTCACTTTAGACAAAAATGGATCTGCGTCATATGACATTGTCGCCGATACTGCCTGGGATAATATCGCATTAACAGAAGATATTATTGAGCAAGTTAATCGTACTGATGTGTTGGTCTTTGGTAGCTTGATTGGACGCAATGATGTGTCTCTTAATACCTTAACAGCTTTAGTTGAGTTGGCATCGTTTTCGGTGTTTGACGTTAACTTACGTGCGCCGCATTATCAGATTGATAGTGTGATTAATTTGATGAAAAAAGCTGATTTCATTAAATTAAATGACGATGAGTTGTATGAAATAGCCAAAGCGATGGGGTCGCCATTTCATTCTTTAGAACAAAATTTGGATTTTGTTGCCATTCAAACAAATACAGACTACTTGTGTGTCACCAAAGGCAGTCATGGTGCATTACTGAGTATTGGTGGACAGAAGTATTATAATTCAGGTTATTTAGTCAATGTAGTTGATACCGTCGGCGCCGGAGATTCGTTTTTAGGCTCGTTACTGTATCAATTATGCAGTGATAGTAATCCGCAGTATGCGATTGATTTTGCTTGTGCTGTGGGTGCTATGGTTGCTGAGTCTCATGGCGCTACGCCAGTGCTCACGTTAAATGAAATTCAAACGTTTATGCACCCGGTATAAATTGATTGGTGTTTTTGTGTTTTTGTGTGTTTTGTTTTGTTTTATTTTTTTGTGAAGTGTGAAGTTTGGGTTATTTCCCCTTTATATAACCCGTTAGCGCTTGGTTGTTATAACCAAGCGCTTTTTTATGAAAATAAACAGGACAATAAATGTTATTGCTCGCGACTTAACTCCATAATGCCTGCGGTTTTTGAACCAAATAATTGCTGATGTAAACGCCCAGCAAATTCATCGGTCATTCCAGAAATATAATCAGCAATCACCCGCATTGGATTATTATTGGCATTCCGCTCTGCTAACCATCGGTCCCGAGTATTAATCGGTAACAGACGTTCAGGATCCGAGGCAAACGCTTCAAACAATTCCATCACAATCTGTTGGCCTTTGTATTCCAACATCTGGATTTCAGGTTTACGAATAACATACTTAAATACTAATTGTTTCAGTACATGCAATGCAGCAGCAAAGTCGGGCTCTAATTCGGCATTATATTTTAGTAAGTCTTCGTCAAATTGCGAATTGGTGCTAATGCCAATCGCGGTGACGAAACCGTTGACCAAGGTACCGATAGCATCTTTGCGTAAATGATGTTCATGAGAGAATAGCTTGTCACCAATGTTAGCGATTTCAGATATCAGCCATTGATCTTTTATTTCAGTTAATTGCTCAACCACATCGCGCTGCCACTGATGTTGGTTAACAATCCCCATGACAATAGCATCTTCGAGATCATGTACGGCATAAGCAATGTCATCGGCTAATTCCATAATCGAGCAATCAAATGATTTATAGCGCGTCTTTAAATGGGGATAATCTACATGTGTATGGCTTTGTTCACTGCTGATAAACAACTGCCTATCCGATGCTGATAATGCTGCTAATACCCAATCAATAATGGGCATATCATCATCAAACAATCCTTTTACAGGTGGCCATTCTGAGGGTTTTAATTGGCGATGGTTGGCAATGTCGGGCCTAAGCTGATCGATATACAATTGCGAATAAGTTGCTGGGTATTTCATTACCCCAAGCAAAGTACGCCGAGTAAGGTTCATCCCCCATGAAGGGGTATAGGGTTCTAAACGAGTTAAAATTCGAAAAGTTTGCCCGTTGCCTTCAAAGCCACCGTGATGGCGCATCATGTAATTTAATGCGACTTCACCGCCGTGGCCAAAAGGTGGATGACCGATGTCGTGAGCCAAACAAATTGATTCAATGAGGCTCATTGAATTGAGTAAATACCTAAGGTCCGGATATTTTCGACGCAGCTGAGCAGTTATGCCTGTACCAATTTGTGATACTTCTAATGAATGCGTTAGCCGTGTACGATAAAAGTCATTCATGCCAACACCAAGCACTTGCGTTTTGGCTTGAAGCCGACGAAATGCTGCTGAATGTAGAATACGTGCGCGGTCACGCTGATATGGGCTGCGATGATCATTACGGCGCTGTTTATCTTCACCGAGTAAACGTTGCTGCCAACGACTGTTCTGTTCTGCATTACTGGACTCGATGGTGTTATCAGGCATAAAATTCCTTTACAACATTTGATTAATTTCGTCTAAATTCAAGGTGAAACTTGGAATAAAACAATTACGGAAATAACCTACTGCAGGGTTAGGGTTGTCGTCTAACATTTGTTCTAAACGTTTACGGGCACTATTAAATTCACTGTTACCGGCTTTTTGTTCTTCTAAACACTTTAAATATGCGCAGAGAGTATCAGCAGCTTTCACAATGGCTTTGTATTGTGGATCCGCTGCTTCACTGATAAATAGGCTGCGGTAATCGTCTTTAAACTCATCAGGTACCATTTCTAACATTCTCTGTTCAGCAATGGCTTCAATCTTTTTATATTCGGCTTCAATTTCTTTATTAAAGTATTTTACTGGAGTGGGTAAATCGCCGGTTAAAATCTCGCTAGCATCATGATAGATGGCAATGGCTGCTGCTTCATTAGCGTCTAAGTTGGTAGCGAATTTTTTATTACTGATAATCACTAAAGCATGAGCGACCATCGCCACTTGTAGTGAATGCTCTTGAACGTTTTCGCGGCGTACATTATGCATTAACGGCCAACGTTGGATCAGTTTCATCCGAGATAAATGGGCAAATAAATGACTCATGAGACTCCTTACTGCGCTCAATAGTTTGTCTCAGCTTACATGAGCTTTTCAATAAAAAAAAGCGACTGTTCAGTCGCTTAGTATGTTATTAGTGAGATATCTCGTTAAGGTGCTATTGACGATAGTCTTCTAAAAACTCACCGAACTCAGTGAGCGCTTTAGCCAAGTCTTCTTTATGGGGTAAAAAAACCACTCTAAGGTGATCTGGCTCAGGCCAGTTAAAGGCAGTTCCTTGTACTAACAGAATTTTTTTGGTTTTTAACAAATCAAGCACCAAACGTTCATCATCACGTAAATTAAACTTTTTCATGTCTAATTTCGGGAATGCGTACAAGGCTCCTTTAGGTTTTTTACAGCTTACCCCAGGAATTTGATTAAGCAATTCATACACCGCATCGCGTTGTATGGTTAAGCGGCCGTTAGGTAATATCAGCTCATTAATTGACTGATAACCGCCTAATGCCGTTTGAATGGCATGTTGATTGGGTACATTGGCACACAGACGCATAGACGCCAGCATTTCTAAGCCTTCAATGTAACTTTTGGCCGCTTTTAAATTACCCGACAACATCATCCAACCAACACGGAAACCTGCTGCGCGATAGGCTTTAGATAAACCATTAAAGGTAATGGTTAAAATGTCGTCAGATAAACCAGCGGCAGGAATATGTTTGGCTTCGTCGTATAAAATTTTATCGTAAATTTCATCAGCGAATAATATTAAATCGTGTTGACGACATAGCTCAACAACCTCTAACAACAATTCTTTACTGTAAACAGCGCCAGTTGGATTGTTTGGGTTTATTATCACAATCGCACGTGTGCGGCTGCTTATTTTACTTTTAATATCGTCTAAGTCTGGAAACCAATCGGCTTCTTCATCACAACGATAATGGACTGCTTTACCGCCAGCAAGGTTTGCTGCAGCTGTCCATAACGGATAATCAGGTGATGGGATGAGCACTTCGTCATCGGTGTTAAGCAGCCCTTGCATGGCCATTACGATTAATTCAGAGACACCATTGCCGATATAGATATCTTCAATATCAACACCAAAAATACCTTGAGCTTGGTAATGCTGCACAATGGCTTTACGCGCAGAGAATAAGCCTTTTGACTCGCAGTAACCTTGGGCGCTGGGTAAGTTTAAAATAACGTCTCGAACGATTTCTTCTGGGGCTTCAAATCCAAAGGGGGCAGGGTTGCCGATATTAAGCTTTAAAATACGATGACCTTCGTCTTCTAAACGACGGGCCTCTTTATGTACAGGCCCGCGAATGTCATAACAAACGGAATCAAGCTTATTGGATTTGATAATGGGTCGCATACTACTACTCTCGATAACTAAATACGGCTTAAGTTAGCGAACCATAACGAATTTATCGGCATTGTGAAAGAGGCAAACAAGCAAAATGAATAATAATATTAGTGTTAAATGCTGATTTTATAGGTAATTCAGTCTTTCCTTTAGTGTTTTATGCTGTTTATTGGTTGTTATTCAGTGTGAAATCGGTGTTTTATAACAAAAAAGCCAGCACTAAGTGCTGGCTTTTACTGAGTTGACTTGTGTTATTACTATTTTACTAATAACTCAAGTTAACGGGCGATTAAACGCGCTTCTTGAACTCGCCTGTACGAGTATCAATTTCAATCTTGTCACCCACTTTAACAAAATCAGCGACGGTAACAGTACCACCACCGGTAATGGTAGCTGGCTTCATTACTTTACCTGAAGTGTCACCACGAGCAGAAGGCTCGGTGTAGATAACTTCACGAACAATGTGCACTGGTAATTCAACAGAAATAGCCTTGCCTTCATAGAAGGTCACTTGGCAAACGTCTTCCATACCATCAATGATATAGTCAGCAGCATCACCTAAATTGTCAGCTTCTACATCATACTGGTTGTATTCTTCATCCATGAATACATACATAGGGTCAGCGAAGTATGAGTAAGTACAATCAAGACGTTCTAAAATAATATCGTCTAATTTGTCTTCACCTTTGAAGGTTTGTTCAGTACCAGAATCTAGCAATACGTTCTTTAATTTTAACTTAACGATTGCAGCGTTACGGCCAGAACGAGTTGTTTCAGTCTTCTGAACAACCCATGGGCTGCCATCTAACATGATCACGTTACCAGGACGGATTTCATGAGCAGTTTTCATTTCACTATTTCCTATATATTTAGACTTTTTTTATTTATAGAGCAGTATCTTAGTTATTGTTAACGAATTGAACTAGTCGACTCGCAAGATCTGCTTCATTTAACGCGTTAATTGGCCATTCAATAGCATGTTGCATTAAAGACAAATTAACAGAATGTAATTGTTGCCAGTGCATTACTACTGCATTTGTATTCCCCTGGTTGAAGGCCAAATTCACCTCAGACCAAGTAGTAGCAATTTCTGGAGCAAGATTATCGCAGTAAATTTGCATAAAAGCTTGTAATTTTACCAAGTGATAATCATCTTCTTGAGGATAAATGTGCCATATGAAGGGTTTTGCAGCCCATTGAGCACGTAAAAACGAATCTTCACCCCGCACAATATTAAAATCACAGCTCCATAGCAAGCGATCGAAACCATTTTGATCGGTCATGGGTAATATATGTAGGGTTAAGTTACCTATTGTAAATTGTTGACCGGGTATCAAATCTTTAATGTCGCAGGGCAATATGCTCGTTAAGCTATGTAAACTACGTCCTTTAGGGATTAGAGCATGAATTGGGCTTGGCGATGCTTGCCATAATTCACACAACGCAGCTAAGGCTGGTGTTTCATAACTAAAGACACTGATAACCGTGTCTTCGGCATTTATCCCTTGTAAACCCAGTTTTTTGAACAACGCTAATTTATGTGTAGAGTCAGCTTGCCATTCGTCTCGTTGATTAAATAATTCACGCTCACAGATAAGCCCGCCAGTCTTAGGGGTAAAACCTGGGAAGTAGAACCACTTTTTAACTCCACTAGGTTGTGAAGAGGGCAACCCATGGCAACCCTCTACCCAATCTTCAGCACTGAGGTATTCAAGGTTTAACCAAGTAGGCGCTTGAGAAAGAGGGGGTTGATGCAATTGATTTATTATGGATTTTATTTGTGATGGTAATTCACAGGCAAATGCTTCAATAACGACGCTACCAGCAGTAAACTCTATATCTAATGGGTTATTCCATTGAAATATATTCACGCCATTGAATATTTGTTTCGACTTATGTGGATCTAGCATAGGTAAAATATGTGAGAAACTCAGCAAGTCATCGACCCATAAATTAATGGGGATGTCATATTCTGCTACCAATTGCTTAGCCAAACGCCAGGTGACACCTATGTCGCCATAGTTATCGACAACAGTACAAAAGATATCCCAATGATGATGTAATGGGTTGGAATTATTGACTGACATATTAATCGTTACTTAACCGTTAACCTAAACTATAGGCATAAAAAAGCGGCAATGAAGCCGCTTTGATTCACAAATCTAATTTGATGATGTGGGTTAGTCTTCTAATTCAGCTAAACACATTTCTTCATAAATTTGCTTAACCCAGCCGTCAACACGTTCTTCGGTTAGCTCTGGCTGACGATCTTCGTCAATCCCTAAACCGACAAAGTGCTTGTCGTCTGCCATGCCTTTAGAGGCTTCAAAGTTGTAGCTTTCAGATGGCCAATGGCCAATGATAATACCGCCTCGAGCTTCAACAATGTCACGTACCATGCCCATCGCATCAAGGAAATATTCAGCATAATCTTCTTGGTCACCACAACCAAAAATAGCGACTAACTTATCGGTAAAGTCGATTTGCTCAAGCTCTGGGAAAAAGTCGTCCCAATCACACTGTGCTTCGCCGTAATACCATGTTGGAATACCAAACATAAGCAAATCGTATTCAGCAATTTGCTCCTTGGTGCTCTTCGCGATGTCTTTAACATCAAGCATGCTTTTACCCAGTTTTTTCTGGATCATTTTGGCTACAGCTTCGGTGTTGCCAGTGTCGCTACCGAAAAAAAGACCTACAGTTGCCATTGTCTATCCTTTAAATATCTAGTTCGCGTTGTGCGATGTTCTAAAAAGTCTCAGTTGTCGAGTTGCTGTTGCAGAATAAATTCGATTAACTGGCTACGGCTGATGTTACTGTTCAAAGCTTGTTGGTTCAAGGCATCATACAAATCTTGTGACACCTTTAGCTCTATTCGCTTTAAACCGTTAGCGCGATCACGCTGAATTTGGTTACGCTTATTGATCTTTAATTGCTGCTCCCGAGAAAGAGGGTTACTTCTCGGACGTCCACGGCGAGTTTCTGCGGCAAAAAGGTCAATAGTCGTTCTATCTGTTGTTTCTTTTGCCATTGTACTCTTTAACCGATCCCAGAGCCTTCCCAGGTCATCTGAATAATACCTTTTGCAATAAACCCGGCGCAGCCGAGGAATAACACTGCCCAAACAATATATCGACCAAATTTAGGGACTTCACCTTGTTTAAGCACATCATGGATAGCCATGCCGATAAAAAAGAATATCGATGCAAAAAACAAGTTTAAGCCTACAACTTCAATTTGTTCCATGTATTGGTTTAACATACTTCTACCTTCGCTATTGAGTGTCTGGCGAAAAGAGGGCGCGAATATATCACATCACGATACAATCGGCTATGTTCAAAAGGGTAAATATTAAAAATTTACCCTTGGTTTTGTTCAATAAACTCAGACACGATGCGATTAAATATCTCAGGTTTTTGTGCGTGTAACCAATGGCCTGTACCGTTCAATGTTTTTGCACTGGCTTGTGGAAATTGGCGCATGATTTCATCTCGATGCTCAGCAGTGACATAATTGGACTCACCGCCACGGATAAATAGTGCGGGTTTATCAAAATGATCGTTACCGGTTAAAGGCAAATCCCAACCGATAATACGGTCGTAAGATTCGATTAGCCCAGTTAAATTCATTTTCCACTCAAAGCCGCTGTCGGTGCGTTGCAAATTCTTTAGTAAGAACTGAGATGTCGGCTCATCAATACCGGCGTTGATCAAATGTGCTAGGGCAGACTTTCGAGTGGTATCGCTGTTTAATACTAAACTGGTTAGGCCTGCAAACACGGTTTGATGTCTTGGGCTATACGCTACCGGTGCGATATCTGCAATCACTAAGCTTTTAATACGTTCGGGGTGTAAAAGTGCCATTGCCATCGCAATTTTCCCGCCCATTGAATGACCGACTACATGGGCTTGTTTGATGTGTAAATCATCGAGTACATCAATCATGGCATCAGCAAGTTGGGGGTAATCCATGTTGTCCCAATGCTCGCTTAACCCATGATTAGGCACATCAACCCGTATGACTTGATGTTGCTGCTGAAGAACCCTGCCGAGATTTTTTAGATTATCAAGATTGCCAAAAAGCCCATGAATAAGTAGGACAGCTTCACCTTGACCAGAAGATACATAATGCATAACGCAACAAACTCATTGGAACAATTAATGCGGAAGATTTTGCTGCAATGCGTCAGTCAAATCAAGTTTTGCAGACTCTCGCCGCCATAGTTGCTGGTATTTTAAACTGCTTTTAATAAAAACTTGGTAATATCGTCCATTTAATGATTTTGCCACTTTATTAGTAGGTTAAGCATGGCTTACACTGAAGCAATATTTTTTGATCGCATTAATGCTAATTCGATCTGCGATCCCGACTTACCTGATGCCAATTTTATTTTTGGCTACAGTAATGACAAAGACTGATAGAAAAAGGATGACTCTGATGAAATACATTGAAATTGACGAAGAACTTTATCGCTTTATTGCCAGTAAAACTGAACGCATCGGCGAAAGCGCTTCCGATATTTTGCGTCGTTTATTGAACTTGTCAGTAGAAAGTGTCGATGTAAGCTTACCGACAGACATTAGTCACCCAAGTTTAGAATCGCAATCGCCAGTGAATCGTCATCCCGTTTTTGATCAAGCCAAAGCGGCTGTAGAAAAAGTCATCGCTGATCAAAATAGCGCAAATAAGCATTCTCCTATAGATGAAGACATTGCAACGTCAACCAGTATTGATTTTGATGCCATGGTTAGCCAGCACTTATTGAGCCAACAGAAAGGTGCCGTCGGGCGTTTTATGTATTTATTATCCAGTCTTGAATCCACTGCTGGCAGTGATTTTGACAAAGTGCTTAATGTGCAAGGCAAAGGACGTTTGTATTTTGCCCGTTCTAAACAGGCTTTATTAAATTCAAGTAAATCTTCTAATCCAAAAGAAATCGCGTCAAGTGGATTTTGGGTCACCACCAATAACAATACCGCCAAAAAACAAACCATCTTAACTGAGGTATTGGAACATTTAGGTTGTGACAGTGAAAGAGCGAAGAGCATCGCCGAACACATTTAACTTTTGAGTTTTGTCGAAAATTCCATTTTCATTTTACTAACTAGGAGACCATTCGTGGCCATTCATCAACGCGCAGGACAGCAAGCTTTACAAACGGATTTAGTGAATATTCCTAAATTGATGAGTCATTATTATCGCATTATTCCCAATGTGGAAGACGTGCAACAAAAAGTGACATTTGGTACATCGGGTCATCGAGGCAGTGCGTTTTTATCCAGTTTCAATCAAAATCACATTTGGGCCATTACCCAAGCTGTAGTCGATTATCGCCATTCAGCCAATATTAGCGGGCCAATGATTGTGGGGTTTGACACCCATGCTTTGTCTTATGCAGCATTTATGTCTGTGGTCGAAGTATTAACGGCTAACCAAGTTAAAATGTTAATTCAACAGCATGATGGTTTTACTCCAACACCAGTAGTGTCTCAAGCGATTGTTCGTGCAAACTCCTCAGCACCTGCTGCGTTAATCGATGGGTTAATTATTACTCCTTCGCACAATCCTCCACAAGATGGTGGCATTAAGTACAATCCACCTCATGGTGGCCCAGCTGAAGGTGAAATTACTAAACTCATCGAAACCAAAGCCAATGAATATTTAGCCAATCAGCTTTCAGGGGTTAAAAAAGTCAATTATGGCGTCGCCGTTAAGTCGGGTTGGATTGATGAAGTCGATTTTATTGCACCTTATGTTGAATCTCTTGCTGAAGTCATTGATATGGATGCCATTAAAAAAGCCAATATTCGTATAGGTGTCGATCCTCTGGGTGGTTCGGGTATTTACTACTGGGAGAAAATTGCCGCTAAATATGGTGTAGATATTACCTTAGTCAATGACAAAGTTGATCCCACATTTGGTTTTATGCCATTAGATAAAGACGGAAAAATTCGAATGGATTGCTCGTCTCCTTATGCCATGGCAGGTTTGTTAGCGTACAGCGAAGATTATGATTTGTGCGTCGGTAATGACCCGGATTATGACCGTCACGGTATTGTTTGCCCAGGCTTTGGGCTGATGAACCCTAATCATTATTTGGCAGTAGCGATAGATTATTTAATGACTCATCGTCCGCAATGGTCTGAGTCACTGGCTGTGGGTAAAACCTTAGTATCGAGTGCAATGATTGATCGTGTGTGTAACGCCTTAGGTCGACAATGCTTAGAAGTGCCTGTGGGCTTTAAATGGTTTGTTGCTGGTTTAGCAAATAGCACGATTGCTTTTGGTGGCGAAGAAAGTGCTGGTGCAGCGTTTTTAAAACGTGACGGCAGTACCTGGTGTACTGATAAAGACGGCTTTATTTTAGCATTACTAGCGGCTGAGATTTTAGCCGTAACAGGCAAAACACCTGCACAACGCTATAAAGAGTTAACCGATCAATTTGGCGAAAGTTTTTACACTCGTATCGATAGCCCAATTAGTCTTAAGAAAAAAGCTAAGTTTGAACAGTTAAATAGTGACAGCTTTACCGACACAGAATTAGCGGGTGAGGCGATTACAGCAATATTAAGTCATGCACCAGGTAATAATGCTGCGATAGGTGGTATTAAAGTGACCACTGAGAATGGCTGGTTTGCTGCGCGTCCATCGGGTACTGAAGCCTTATTTAAAATCTATGCTGAAAGCTTTATTAGTCAGCAACATTTGGATGAGATTATTGCTCAAGCGCAGACAATGATTGATGGAGCTCTAAAAGGCTAATGAGCTTTTGCTCTATCTAAAAGCACTGATCTTTCAGTGCTTTTTTGTGGTCTATTTTTTACTAACGACTCTGTGATAAGTTAATTTTTATTGAAATCACTTTTACAACAAAAGCACTCTGTAATATTGTTGTTCAAAATTTCTTTATTATTGTTTCAAGGAAGAATTGAATGAAAAAATACCTTTCACTTATCACGCTATCACTTTTTATTACGGCGGGTTGCCAAACCCAGCCTGAGATCGCTACATTGCCTGAAGCTACTTTTAATCATGATATCGTTATTATTAATTCTGCTCAGTTAAATCAATATTGGTCACCACAAACATTAAAACCTGTGATGTTAAATAAAAGACCTGATTGGCTACCTAAAGGTGCTGGTAAAGGTGAATATTATCAAACGATTGATTCAAATGGTAATGAAGTCAGCAAAACGTTAATTAGCTCAACACCAGAAGGTTGGATGACACAGGCATTGTTGAATAAAATGCCTAAACAGCAGTTTAAGCCTACCGCGCAAAATGACAAGCGGCTTCCGGTTAAAGTGAAATTAGAATTTGAAGTGAAGCGGATGAATTAAACATATTTTTGTCGTGTTGAATCATTAAAACAGGTGCAGAAAATTTATTCTACACCTGTTTTTTATATTGGCGGTAAGGTTTACTTAAGATCAAACCTGTCTGCATTCATTACTTTAGTCCACGCTTTAACAAAGTCTTTTACAAATTTCTCCTTTGCGTCGTCTTGCGCATAAATCTCTGCATACGAACGTAAAATAGAGTTTGAACCAAAGACTAAATCGACTCGGGTAGCAGTCCATTTCACTTTATCGGTGCTGCGGTCCACGATGTGATAAAGGTTTTTACCTGCAGGTTTCCAGTTATACGACATATCAGTTAAGTTGACAAAAAAGTCATTTGATAACACACCTACATTGTCGGTAAATACGCCATGTTTGCTGTTGTCGTAGTTGGCACCTAATACTCGCATACCACCCACCAATACCGTCATTTCATGCGCGGTTAGTCCCATTAATTGAGTACGGTCGAGCATCATTTCTTCTGGCTGAACAACATAGTCTTTCTTTTGCCAGTTTCTAAATGCATCGTGTAGAGGCTCTAATACGTCAAAAGATTCAACATCTGTTTGTGCTAGGGTTGAGTCACCGCGACCAGCGGCAAAAGGCACCTTAACGTGAACACCAGCCCCATGAGCTGCTTTTTCTACTGCAGCAGTGCCGCCGAGTACAATTAAGTCTGCAATACTGACAGATTTAGTTAAGCCTGCTTGAATAGTCGCTAACACGGCTAATACTTTTTGTAATCTTGCCGGCTCATTGCCTTGCCAGTCTTTCTGTGGCGCTAAGCGAATACGGGCACCGTTTGCTCCGCCACGAAAATCTGAGCCACGGAAAGTGCGGGCGCTGTCCCAAGCGGTAGCAACAAGTTCAGCAATACTTAATTCACTGGCCAAGATTTTAGCCTTAATATCGGTAACTTCTTGTTCAGTTAAGCTGTAATCAACTTGTGGAATAGGGTCCTGCCAAATTAACTCTTCAGCGGGAACATCAGTTCCAAGATAGCGACTTTTAGGGCCTAAATCTCTGTGGGTAAGCTTAAACCAAGCTCGGGCAAATACCTCGGAGAAGTAAGCTGGATCTTGATAAAAGCGATCTGAAATTTTTCGATATTCAGGGTCCATTTTCATCGCCATATCAGCGTCTGTCATAATAGGACTTAGGCGAATCGAAGGGTCTTCAACATCAACAGGCTTATGTTCTTCTTTAATATTGATAGGCTGCCATTGCCAAGCACCTGCAGGACTCTTTTTAAGTTCCCAATCGTAATTAAGCAATAACTCAAAGTAACCATTGTCCCACTGTGTTGGATGGGTTGTCCAAGCGCCTTCAATACCACTTGTTACAGTATCGCGGCCAATACCACGGCTTGTTTTGTTTAACCAACCTAAACCTTGGTCTTCAAGCTCTGCGCCTTCTGGAGCGGCTTCGAGGTTTTCTGCTCGACCATTACCGTGACATTTACCGACAGTGTGTCCACCAGCAGTAAGGGCGACAGTTTCTTCGTCATTCATTGCCATGCGTTCAAAGGTGACACGAATGTCTTGTGCAGTTTTTAACGGATCCGGTTGACCATCTACACCTTCAGGGTTGACATAAATTAACCCCATCATCACAGCAGCTAATGGATTTTCAAGGTCGCGTTGTCCAGAGTAACGACTATTTTCAGCGTCGCTTGCTGCCAGCCATTGTTTTTCTGAACCCCAGTAAATATCTTTTTCTGGATGCCAAATATCAGCACGGCCGCCAGCAAAACCAAAGGTTTTTAAGCCCATTGATTCATAAGCGATGGTACCGGCGAGTATGATTAAATCTGCCCAAGATAACTTATTGCCATATTTCTTTTTAATTGGCCACAGTAATCTACGTGCTTTGTCTAAATTGGCGTTATCTGGCCAGCTGTTGAGGGGCGCAAAGCGTTGATTACCGGTTCCAGCACCGCCGCGTCCATCTGCCATACGATAAGTTCCAGCAGAGTGCCAAGCCATACGGATCATCAGACCGCCATAATGGCCCCAGTCGGCAGGCCACCAATCTTTACTATCAGTCATTAACGCGCGAAGATCTTGTTTTACCGCAGACAGGTCGAGGCTTTTAAAAGCTTCGCGATAATCGAAATTTGGATCCATTGGATTGGTTTTATTGTCATGCTGGTGAAGAATATCGAGATTAAGTGCATTAGGCCACCATTCCATTACGTCGCTTGCGACTGTGGTATTGCCACCGTGAGCTACTGGGCACTTGCCTTGGGTATGTTGTGCTTTGTCCATGATAGGTTCCTTTATCACTAAAAATAGCATAAATTTTATGCATCACTGGATTGAGTTAACAGGCTAACTGACTGTGACTATGAATGAAAGCGACTTTTATTGGTCCAGCTAATCGGTTTTATTGATGAGTAAGATTAGTCACTTTAGCATTAAGGTTCGTTCAATAATCGAACAGTTGTTGATAGAGATTAGGCCAAAAGTTTAGTATTAGACATGATCCAAGTCATTAAAAGCTATTTTGATTGGCTACGGCGCTTACTGATTGTTGTTCTTGGATATAATTGGCAAAAGATGAAATGGGTATCGGTTTACTGTAGTAGTAACCTTGGGCAAGATCACAACCAAGTGATGCCAATAATGTTGCCGTTGCACTTCGTTCTACACCTTCTGCTACAACGTTACATTTCAAGTGCTTTGACAGAAATATTACCGATTTAACTATCGCCAAGTCAGCATCGCTATGATGAATACTGTTGATAAATGAGCCGTCAATTTTAATTTGGGTAACAGGAAGGTCTCGCAATAGTTCTAGTGAAGAAAACCCCGTGCCAAAATCATCAATACTGAATGTACCACCTGCGGCAGTAATCTGTGCCATGGCACCTTTAGCTTGCTCTACGTTGGTCATCATTGCGCTTTCGGTTATCTCAAACATTATCTTCTGCGATGAATGATTACCCTTAACAAGAGAAATACTTTTATTGACCAAATTGGGGTCTTGTAAATCTTTAGCTGATAAATTGAGGTGGATACAGAGAGATAGTCCTAAGGATTCAAAATGTTCAACATCCTTTGCAACTTGTTGCATAACCCAGTCGGTTATTTGGTTTATTAGGGTGGTTTGTTCCGCGATATGAATAAACACACTTGGCGGGGTGTAACTGCCATCTGGCCGAGGCCAGCGAATAAGCGCTTCAACACCATAAAGACGGTTGTTGCGTAAATTAATGATAGGTTGATACCAGAGTTCAAATTCTTGTTGTTCAATGGCACGTTTTAATGAAGCACTGATATTCATTTTTTCGGCAGCATTGTTTTCAAGAGTCAGGTCATAAATAGTGTATAAGGTGGCTAACTTCTTACTTGAGTACATTGCAATATCTGCTTGTTGTAATAGCAGACCTATTTCATTTGCAAGAATAGGAAAGTGGCTTAAGCCAATGCTTGCACCAACAAGTAAATCGTAGTTTTCAATACAAAATGCTGATTCAAGTGCTAAATGGATTGTGTTAATGGTGTGTTGAAGGGGTTCTAATTCTACTTGGGTGACAATGACGGCAAACTCGTCTCCGCCTAGTCTAAATAACTGTGCATCATCGGGTAAATGTTCAGAGATGTTTTTACCGACTTCGATAAGCAATAAATCACCATAGTAATGGCCTAATGCATCGTTGACTTGCTTAAATCTGTTCAAATCAATCAGCAGTAGACTAAATGGCAGCCCAGCATTGACATGCTGGCTTAATGAATCCATTAAGTATTTTCTGTTAGGTAGGCCTGTTAAGCTATCGTGTAAAGCATTACTACGTTCATTAATGACCAATTTTTCGACTTTTACTAAACTCAATAAACTCAGTCGAGTTACCAAAACGACAAATCCTCCTCCACAGAACATAATGATGCAAAAAATGATATCAGATACAGCTAAATTTGATTGTTTACTCAGATAATAAAAAACGCCTAAATAGCCCAACACGAAAAAGAAGATCAATCCTCTCAATACTCGCCAGCCAGTATTATTGTCCTTAATACAAATTTTATTTACTGCTCTTAAACTAAAGACCAGCATGCCGAGTCCTAAAATAAGCATAGATAAAGCCAATATCTGCAACAATCGCTATTTCCTGTGGTTAGTAAGGGTAAACATTAAAAACGGACGAGCAGTCATTAATGATGGTATCAATTTAAATGTTAACGTGTGTGGTTAAGTCAGAGTGGGTAGCATAGAGTCATTAACGGTAGCGCATTTAAATTTGATTACACTAAATTAACTTTGAGTGAATAAAATGCCAATAAAAAAAATGGCTAACCTCATATAGGTTAGCCATTTAACAATAGTGTATTAACGAACTTTTTGCATAATGAAAGTAAAAAATGGAATCAATTGTTTAACCACTGATAAGTTATCATTTGTCACCTAATGCCTAATACTCAATCCCAGCGTAACTAACCAAGGCATGGCATCTTAATTATCGTAAAAAGTTGCTCTATATTCATTAGCCGCGGTAACCAAATAATTTTTGTTCCATGATGGCTTTACTGACAGCTTCGGGGACGGCGCCAACCCATTCTCCTTGACCGCGACAAATTTGCTGTAAAATCTCTCGAGAAAAAATATTAAACAAATCAAGATTGCTTGATTCAATACTGGTGATAAAGCCGTTATCGAGCACGTGGCGGAATAAATAACGCAAATTATTAGGCACGCTGACCGTGTTTAAGTCATTTAGCTCACCCTTTTCATCTCGTTCTGGGTAGACGAATAAACGCGTATTATCAGGAAATAACTTACCAAAAGCTTCGAGAATTCCGCCTTCCATTCCACGATAATATTCTTCATCAAAAATTTGTTTAATGTTAACAATACCCACCACAATGCCGATTTGTAATTGGGTGTATTGACGGAAATAAGCACGTAATGAGAAATAGCGGGTGTAATCAGAAATCATCACGTTATAGCCTAATAAATTAAGCAATTTAACCCGTTCCATAATGTCCTTTTCGGTCATATTGGCATCTTTACCGTGTAAGTCATTCAGTGATATTTCTGCGATTAATACGGTATTTTTATCAGTTACCCCTTCTAATGTCGAAAAGGCTTTGTAGCCTTGCTGGATCATATCAACATTAAGGTTGGTAACAGGTTTAAATGAACCTCGAATGGTTAACACGTTCTTTTTGTACAGCATATCGGCAGGTACCGCGACAGTGCCATCGGCTTTGAACATAATCGCGCGAGTTTTCCAGCTGCGAATAAGATGAATATTCTTGGCTTGATTGTCGACATCTTCAAAGTAGGGACCCTGAAAGTCAATACAGTCAATTTCAATCCGATTGGCTTTCATGTTATCGGTTAACGAATCGATAATCATTTTTGGATCTTCAAAATAATAGTAGCTGGCGTAAATAAGGTTTACACCTAAAATACCTAGCGCTTGCTGCTGAGCTTCAGCGGTATCGTCAAACATGCGCACATGGACAATAATATTAGAAGGCTCTGCACCAGGGTACATTTGAATCCGCACACCACACCACGCATGGCATTCATTTTTACGATTAAAACTTTTAGCCGATACGGTTGTTGCGTAACTGAAATAACGTGATGATTTTGAACGAACGCCGCCGACACGATCGACAACAAGGTCAAACTCCTGCTCCATCATTGCTAATACGCGGGCTTTACTGACATAGCGTCCGTCTTCTTGCACGCCGTAAATCGCGTCAGAAAACTTCATATCGTAGGCTGACATGGTTTTAGCTATTGTTCCCGCAGCGGCGCCAGCCACAAAAAAGTTACGTGCGACTTCTTGTCCGGCACCAATTTCGACAATGGTGCCGTACTTTTTTTCGTCTAGATTTAAACGAAGGGCTTTTTCTTTGGTGCCACGCGAACTCACTTGCTTATCCATATTATCTCCACACGATAAAATATTCATATCTTAAGGTTACGGCTAACAATGTTATAGCAAGTTGAAATATGCGCTAGTGCTGAAAGGAAAATTGTGTCGATATAATGATGATTTTACGTTATTTGTTACTTTATTGATGTTTAAAGTATCATTTTTACTCAGGTCACCGATGCTGGTGGCCATAATCGTTATTTTTAGATTATGCAGAAGATAGCAGCCACCGTTTTAGCAAAATATGGCTGCTATGGATATGCTATCTCTAGTACATGTTATCTTGGTACATCCATCATGGTTTGCAAAAACACCGCCGAAAAAGGCGCTTTTTGTTGTTTTTTAATCTGCGGACTTAACCCATTTTCGAATAAAACAAATAAATAATCATGACCATTACTGACATTAACTCGTCCCGCTAAGTTTGCAATGCCCAGCATACTGCCAGTTTTAGCAAACACGTGGTTTTTCAACGGAGATTTATTGAAATAGCGTTTATAGCGCAAAGTACCACTTACACCAGATTGTGGTAACAACTCGAGTAAGAAGCGGTATTCAGGTTGTTGGTATAGGGTAGTAAGTACACTTAATACGTGTTCAGGCGTGAGTAAATTATAACGCGACAAACCAGAGCCATCAGCGATGTTTGCATTTGATAAATCGATGCCAATTGAATACAGAATGGTTTTCAATGCTTGACCACTTCGGGCAAAGTCACTTGGTGCTTGATAATAAACCTCACCCAATTTTTTTAATAAACTGTCGGCAATTAAATTATCTGATTTGAGCAACATGGTTTCAAGTAACTGAGGCAAGGCTGCAGATTGGTGGCTGGCGATGACTTGTCTTTGAGCCATAAACTGCGCTTCTGTGTTCATTATACTTGCTGTAATGGGTTGCTGATGCACAATGCCTAAAGAAGCCAATTGTTTGGCTACGATCTGTTGCGCGTACAATTGTGGTTCGGTAATAGCTATTGCTAAAGGTAACGATTTAGCCCCGACATGACAGCCACTCAGATGATAGCGATTATTATCGAAACGACTTAACGTTAATTGACACTGTGGTACTGATTCCGTGAGGTATGCAGGAAGCACAACCGCATCAGTTAATGTCTGAACAGCGGGTTTAGCGACAGGTCGGTTGACAATTGGGGTGACGAAATAAGCATCATTGCTGATTTCAATGGGCCGATTTCCCATCATGGTGATGTTGGCCACTTTATTGTAGCCCGTTGTTGCTAATCGACCATAGACACAATTTTTATCAATGATGAAAGGCGATATTGGCGCCGCGTAGCAGATCCCTAAATCATCCCATACCCAACCAGGCGCCTGCAGTTGGCTATCTTGCTCGCTGGTTAATACAATATTCCCCGTAAGCTCAGTAATACCTAACTGACTTAAAGAGGCAAGTAACTGTCGCAAATCTTGGTATTTTAAGGTTGGATCGCCACTAAATTCTATGTAAATGTCGCCAGAATATATGCCATTTTCAATCAAACTTTTATCCAGCGGTTGCTGGGCTAACGTGGTTAAGCGAGTTTGGTAAATAAAGTCTTTACCGAGTTGTTTAGTTGCAGCCAATGCAGTTAATAGTTTTTGAACACTTGCCGGCTGCATTAACGATTGATTGTTGTACTCAAATACTGTTTTTTGAGTCGTCATGTCCCACACTGTGATGCCTAGCTGTGAATGTGCTGGTTTTAGTAGCTGCAGCATATTATCAAGATACAATGCTGTAGGTTGCTGGTTAATATTATCGCTATTGATTGTTTGTTGCTGACTCAGTGCTACCTGGCTGGGGACTTCTGCTGCGAGCGATACATTGGGCAGGCTTGAGGTAATAAATGCTCCTAGCAGACATAAAGCTTGAGTGAACCGCAAAGATGGTTGTTTATGAAAGAAACGAGGCTGGGGGAGACAAAAAAGAATGGAATTCATAAAAGCCTATAACAAGAGTTCAGTAACGATAGGTTATGTTAGCTGATGATATCCTTGCCTGATACGCATTTGATGATTTTTGGTTATATTTCCTTATTTATGATTATGTAAATTGGTGTTTTAGTTGGCTAGTTAGCAAGCAATCTTGCTTTATTGCGCAAATTAACAACAAAAAAGCGTACTAAAACCGCCGTTAAGTGAGAAAAATCTTGCTCATCACCTTGTTAGTCGGTAATTTCTATCAGCTTAACAGAACGCCAAGCTCGCTCACTCTGTCAGATTTAGATGCCTAAGAGCTGCAATAGTACAATTTTACAGCATGTTGTGGCGTGATATAAGTTGATTAGAGCGGATAGACTGACCAGGATAAACCATCTAACAATGATATTTATCATTGCAAAGGTTATCTCGTTAACACTATCGATATTGCGTTAAAAGAAACATCATCAATTGAGGTTGAAGTTACTTATTCCCTCAATTTATCAGTAAACATGGCATGTGTTACTTGCTAAACAGTTGAACAGCGTACTTACAATTACAATATATCGCTGTGATGTTTTTTAAATTTGATCCCATTACTGATTATCGTAATGGCCACCCATTTTAAGGAGGATGCCTTGCTGGATAAGCTAGGTGGTATTGCCCTAAATGCAGATGCTGTGTCTTGGTTGCTTAAGCCAAAAGATTTTAAGCAAGCCTTACTTACTAAAATTGCATCGGCAACATCTTCAATTTACATCGCAGCATTATATGTTGAAGATGATGAAGCTGGCCGTGAGGTATTACAGGCGTTATTAGACGCAAAAAACCAAAACCCACAATTAGATATCAAAGTGTTAGTTGATTATCATCGTGCACGCCGAGGCCTAATAGGTCAAAAGGGTGACAGTGGTAACTATATTTTATATCGTCAATTAATGGATCAAGCATCGCACCCGTTTGATATTGTCGGTGTACCGGTAAAGTCTCGCGAATTTATGGGTGTACTGCATCTTAAAGGTTTTATCATTGACGACACTGTTATTTACAGTGGTGCGAGTATTAACAACATTTATTTACACGAGCAAGAAAAATACCGTTTCGATAGATACCATGTTATCGATTGTCCTGAACTAGCACGCAGTATGCGTGACATGATAAAGCAGGATATTGTTAGCGATCCTGCCGTGAGTGTTTTAAGTCAAGCGGCAGACAATGAAGATAACCCTGAAAAGAACGATGTAAAAAGTTTTAAACATCGTCTATCACAGGCGCGTTATCAGTATACCTCTACAACAGTGGGTAATCGTGTTACGCCATTGATGGGTTTAGGTAGAAAAAACAACGAATTAAATGACACTATTGTTAAGTTGGTTGATTCGTCGACTAAAGAGTTATTTATTTGTACGCCTTATTTCAACCCGCCGACAATTTTAACTCGTGCATTAGCAAGACATCTGCGTGATGGCAAAAAAATTGATATTGTTGTCGGTGATAAAACGGCGAATGACTTCTACATTCCGCCGGATCAAGATTTTTCAACGATTGGTGCGTTGCCGTACATGTACGAGCAATCACTGCGTAAATTTGCCAAAAATCAGCAATGGGCTATTGAGAACGGACAACTGAATATTCATCTATGGAAAGATGGTATTAACAGTTTTCATTTGAAGGGCATCAGCGCCGATAATAGAAAACATCTGATAACAGGTTCGAACCTAAACCCACGAGCGTGGGCATTGGATTTAGAAAATGGCTTATTATTGCATGATGAGTCAGGATGCTGGAAAGAGTCGTTTATCCAGGAGCAGCAATATATCTTGCTACACACTGAGCGATTATTCCATTACAGCCAAATTGATACTTTGCAGAAATACCCTAAACCGGTGAAAAAAATCATGAATCGAATTCGCCGTTTAAAAGCAGACTTTTTATTACGCCGTATTCTATAATTTCCTCCTAATGTATTTATCAGTTCATCACCAATATTGGTGATGAACTTTTTTCATCTCAGAGTTACCAAATGTCAGAACTGCCGAGTAAACCCACTAAAGCGCCAATTCATGCAGTTCACCGTTTGCATGAATATCGAAAATCCTTGTCGACGAAGCCTTTTGGCGCGCGAGGAAAGAAGCTTGTTAGATGCAATTTGTGCCTCTTGGGTGAATTATTTTGCACCTGCAAACATCGTCAATACTTAAACACCAATACCAGTTTTATGTTGATTATGTATAACGATGAAGTGTTGAAACCAACCAATAGTGGTAGGTTGATTGCCGACTTAATTCCTGACACTCATGCGTTTTTATGGACTCGAACCGAGACAGACACTGCAATGTTGGCCTTATTATCTAATCCAACATATCAACCCTTTTTAGTGTTCCCACAACAATATGTTGAGAACGATCAAGTCGTCGTTGAGCAAATAACGGCCACTTCATTAACCACTGAGCAGGGCATAACTAAAATACCTTTGTTGGTGATGCTTGATGGTAGTTGGCGTGAAGCCATTAAAATGTACCGTAAAAGCCCGTATTTACAGCAAATGCCAGTGCTTTCATTTGCACCAGAAACTTTAGCAACTTACGCTCTTCGTAAAGGCAGTCATGATTTTCAACTGGGCACGGCAGAAGTCGCGGCAATGGCATTAACCGCAGCTCAAGAGCCTCAAAATGGTTTAGCATTATCGACTTGGTTTGACTTATTCGTAGAATCTTCATTGCTTGGGCGTAACCGTCGAGCAAAAGAAACCTTAACGCCTATTACTGAGTTTATTAATGCTTTTAAACAAGCATTAAAAGCCAGTCATGAGTGCGCTGAAAAATAGCTTAGTCGGCGCCAAACGGTTGCATATTTTGCTAAATTACGCGATGCTAACTGAACCCCAGTGGTGTTAGTTATTGCAATGAGGTTACAATATTTACTTAGGTAACATTCTAATCAACAGGATTTTATTAAGGACCGTTTCGTACACATTATGGAAGAGTTGATAAACAGTGCTATAGAGATAAATACTAAAAAATTAGTTGTTTTGTGTCGTCTTGAACCCGGTTGTTTAGGGCCCGATGGTGCTGAGCATATCAACACCTTTTGCCAAATAGCCGAGCGAGCATTAGTAAACTTAAATGCTGATGTGTGTCATTGGTTTCTTGCGCCTCGCTTAGACAAAAGCTTAGTAGAAATTCAATACAGTCTTGCAGGTAAAGTGTTGTCTCGTGACAAAGCGGTTAAGTTTATTGGTTCTTTCGATCAAGATCTTGATGACATAGAAGAGCGTTTTGAAGATAAGTTGACCCAATTGATTAATCAATATATTGCCCGTAAACGGCAAACGTAGGTCATGTGTTTTACATTCCTTTCATAGCACTTTAGACCGTATGTTAACTATTCCCATAGTGCTAAGGCTTGCCGTTTTATCAATTATCGTATAATCCTATGTTGTTTGGGGTTAACAACAGGATTTTATATGACTCCCTCACCATATAGCGACGCAGCAACTTCTGAAGCCGCTTCAAAGTTTTTCGATCAACAGACGCTATATCAATTGTTACAGCAACAATTTGGTTTTACTGAGTTCAGAGAAGGCCAACAAGCGGTTATTGAAACCATTTTGGCAGGTCATTCTGCATTAGCGATATTTCCTACCGGTTCAGGTAAGTCCTTGTGTTATCAGTTTTGTGCCCAACAGTTACCCAATCTAACCTTAGTTATTTCGCCGTTGTTGGCTTTAATGAAAGATCAGCTGGCATTTTTAGCGAGTAAAGGCATCGCCGCGGCCAGTATTGATTCAAGTTTAACTTATGATCAAACACAACAAGTGATGCGTGATGTACGAGATCAACGTACGCGAATTTTGATGGTATCAGTTGAACGTTTTAAAAATGAACGTTTTAGGCAATTTCTTAAATCAGTACCGATTTCGTTGCTGGTGGTTGATGAAGCGCATTGTATTTCAGAATGGGGGCACAATTTCAGGCCTGATTATTTAAAAATTCCACAATATTGCCAAGAATTTTCAATCCCTCAAAGTTTGTTATTAACCGCAACGGCAACTGAACAAGTAAAACTGGATATGGCCAAGCGTTTTGGTTTATTAGCGGAGCAGGTAATACAAACCGGTTTTTATCGCCCGAATTTAGATTTGTCGGTTGTCGCGGTTAATCAGCAACAAAAGCTCACTCAACTCGCGCTTACCGTAAAACACTATACTGGTGCTGGCATAGTGTATGTAACTCTACAACAAACTGCTGAGGACGTTGCTGCACACTTAATCCGTCAGGGGATAAATGCTGCAGCGTACCATGCAGGTATGGAGCAGACGGTTAGACAACATATTCAACAACAATTTATGCAGAATCACATTCAAGTGATTGTGGCGACGATTGCTTTTGGTATGGGCATTGATAAATCAGATATTCGATTTGTTATCCATTTTGATTTACCAAAGTCGATTGAAAATTACAGCCAAGAAATCGGTCGAGCAGGACGTGATGGTTTGCTAGCTCATTGTGTGACGTTAGCAAATTTAGATGGATTAAATACTGTTGAAAATTTTGTTTACGGCGATACGCCAGAAGCAGATAATATAGGTCAATTATTAGGCATTATTGCATCTGAAACCGAAAATGGTCGCTGGGAGGTACAAGAAACGCCATTATCTACAGCATGTAACATTCGTTCATTGCCTTTGAAAACGTTATTTGTGCAGTTAGAACTATTAGGCGTGATCCGTCCAAGCTATGCTTATTTTGCTGAATTTAAATATCGGTTTGTGGAAGACCAGCAAGCCATCCTGAGTCGATTTAACGATCAGCGCCAGCAATTCTTGAGTCAGGTATTTGCCCATACACAGTTTAAAAAGGTGTGGGGGCAACTGGATTTTGACAGTTTATATCAACAACATGGTTGTGAACGACAACGAGTTGTTGCGGCATTAGACTATTTAGCTGAACAGAATTTGATAATTCTTGAGACAAAAAAAATCACTCAAGTGTATGATGTACAACAGCAGGCATTAGCGACACCGCAGCAATTACAACAATTGACCCAGCAACTCAGTCAATATTTTAGTGAGAATGAACATAAAGAGATTGTGCGGATTGGCAAGCTAGTCGATTTTTTTGAACTTGATCGTTGTTTAAGTGCAAATTTAGCTCACTATTTTGATGACCACTCGGTGCCACAAGAATGTGGCCACTGCAGCGTTTGTCGTGGGCAAATTGCCGTCTTATCCAAACAGGCTGTGGCTCCGTTACCAGACTCGGCCACAGTGACAACATTGCTCGAACCGTTAATGTTAGTGGCTCGAGCAAAATCGTTACCCACTCCAACCATTGCTACGCAGGCTAAATTTCTTGCTGGTATGATAATGCCAATGTTTAGTCGTTTGAAAGTTAAACAATTAGATGGCTTTGGACGTTTTAGTGCTTATCGATATCAAGATATTCTGGATACTGTTAAGAAGGTAAATTCATGAAACCGGTTCCTAAAATACTGTTAGAGCGACACGGTGAGTTAATACAAAGTGAAGGCGTGACGGTGGTGTCCCATATTCAACGGCAAGTTGGAGAGTGGGTGGTTCAAACGTTAATGATTAAAGATTGCGATGTGCCATTTAAATACAAGCGACCTCAACGTTTCAAGAGTTTGTTAGACCATAAAGTCAATTTGATTTACTACCCGGCAAAAGAAGTCGTGGGCGGATTTGAAATTGAAATAATGCAAGTGGTCAGGGTTCGCCGTTACTAAATCGAGTTGATTAAGCTCAGCACACGAGTGTCTCGGTGTGCTGAGTGTTAATAGTGGATCATTTTAACGTTTCCCAATGTTATCCAATTATTGATGAGCCATTTTCATATCACCTTTTCCAACCAAGGCAATACCGCCGCTTAGCCATTGTAATCGTTGAGTGTCAATCTACACTACTCACTGGCATTACTCTTGCCGCAGCCTCCCACATTGGCCGTTAGATAGGGGTCAACTAACTCAAATGAAATAGCCAAAAAATTTCAACGAATTAGCAAGCTATCCCAAGTATAAGTACAAGCCCTGTGGGTCCCAATGCTACTGGCCACTAAACTCAAATTCGCTCACTGTTTTCCACACTCTATAGCGTAATTCGGTGCCTTCTGGCAAATAGAACACTTTTAGTTGACGGCTGTCATAGCGTAACGTCATGGCTTCATTAAGCACAATAAACTCAGCTGATTTGGCATTAGTGCACATCATTTTGGTTGTCGGACCTTGCATCACCTTATCTACTTGGTAATAGACATATCCCCAACCAGCTAGCGATATTTTGTCAATTTCACCGATGAGTTTAGTCTTATTACAATCGACAATTTTATTTTGGCCTATTTGCACTTCAAGCATGTAATCTTGCTCATCATTTAGTGCTGGTAGGGTTAATACATGTTGGACCATTCCCTCTGTGGGGGCAGGATACATTTTACTAGCTTCTTGCGGCTTATATTGACTGACATCCATAACCGTACTATTGATTTTTAGGGTGTTCAGATAATTATTGTCAACGGGACTGGTTGCTCTGGTTCCAAATGAGATAACACTAGCAAAGATGACAGTAACCGTCATCGCGATTTTTATGGTATCAGTAACACTGAGAGGTTTCATATTCTGTCCTTATAAAAATGCATGTAACGTTACCTCTATAAAATAGCATTGTATTTGTGGTTACCAGCTCAAAAGGTTATTGATTTTTAATGTGTACTTACTGTCAATTGAACTCCAAACAAGGGAGTAAATGGTCTTTTAACATACCAATTGCACTGTTAATAAAAGTCATGGCAGGTTTGATATCAACTCATTCAGTTTGAATTTAGATTATTCCTCTTTATCCCATAGTAAGCGTGGTTTGTTTAGTGTAAACGATGCTTGATATGGAAAGGGTTAAATGAATATATTTTATTTACGCTAGTTTATTGTGCAACAGAAACATCAATAATTGAGTTTAGTTCATAAGTATGACATAACATACTGATAACCTTTGACACATTGTATTTATTAATAAGGTATCGTCTTCGATGCATAATACCCAAAATCTAGAACAAACCTCGCATATACTGCATTTAGCGTTACCTAAAATGGCGACCTTATCGATTCCTGTTACGCCAGAAAACTATGCTATTTGGTTTGATTATTTTGCTGAGAGGAACCTTAATTTAAAACGCGCAATTGACGGTTTAATTGCTAATGGTGTTCAATTTACTCCCGAAGTTAATTTAGGCTTATACAATCGATTTATTGAAGAGCAATCACCAGAAGTTATTGAGAACGTACAAATCGAAACTCAAATCCTGATTAACAGCTTACTAAATAAGATTGAGCAGTTAAATGTTGGCACTGAATCATTTTCAACTAACCTCAATGAATTTGGTGAAAAGCTACAAACAAATCCTAATACTGATGAACTTAATCTTATTGTTGGCTCTATCATCGCCGAAGTTGACCAAGTCATTGCTAATAATCATCAAATGTCTGCAAGTCTTGAATCATTATCGGATGAAATTGCCAACCTTAAAGACGAAATGGAAAATTTGAGTAAAGTGGCTATGACGGATGAACTCACATCGTTAAAAAACCGCCGCTCCTATGAATTGTTTGCCGCCGAGCAGATGACCAAGTTTGTCGACACTCAAACAGTATGCAGTTTGTTGATGATAGACATCGATAATTTCAAGATGTTTAATGATACTTTTGGACACTTAATTGGTGATAAAGTGTTGGCTTATGTGGCTTTAGCCATGAAGCATACCGTGAAAGGCGATGATTTGGTTGCCCGCTATGGTGGTGAAGAGTTTGTGGTAATGTTACCCAATGCCAAGCTTATTGATGCCGTTAATGTGGCTGAAAAAATACGTGAAAGAATTGCATTAAAACAGCTTTCTATTGGCAAAGAAAAGAAACAGAACCTGGGCCATATTACCGTTTCTATTGGTGTGGCCACTATTCAAACGGGTGATGATGTAGATACCTTATTATCGCGTGCTGACGAACAACTTTATATTGCCAAAGCCGCTGGTAAAAATTGCGTCAAGTTTGGTTAATCACTCGCAGTGGTTGTACTGTGTTATTAGCTTTGTTTTGCTTATTCGCTGATACCAAGGTTTGATTTAACACCGTTAAACCCACAATGAATCAACTTCTATATGTTGAGTCATGTGGGCTTATGTTTACCTGCAGTTGATTACATTTAATACAACCAAAATGTTATTGCGCTTTTGGTTGTAAATCCATGTGCATCTTTATCAAATGTTCTTCCATATCAAATGATACGGTAAACCCAAGTGACTTGGCGAGGTTGGCCATACTGCGGTTTTCAAACATGGTAAAGCCCGTTAAATACAGTGTATTGTTGGTTTTATAGTAAGCAATCAGTTTTTCCAGTAATAACTTGCCTAAGCCAATCCCTTGATAATTACTGCGAACAGCCATAGCAAACTCAGCTTCGGTATTATCAGGGTCGATAGACGCTCTCACAGCCCCTAACGTTAGCTCTTCACCATCCTCTGTCATTGTCGTCGCAATAAACGCCATCTCACGCGAATAATCAATTTGCGTTAAAACTGCCATTTCTTCATGGGTCATTCGTGAGCGCACCCCAAAATAGCGCTTGTATCTGTCTTCATCACTTAATGAATTATCAAAATCTAAGTGCTTAGGTTCATCTTCTGGCAAGATGGGACGCAACATTATCTCGAGTCCATTTTTCAGTGTGGTAGTTTGTTCTAATTCTTTTGGGTAGGGCAAAATGGCCAGACGGTTAATGTTGTCTTGCGGGGTGGCATGAAGACGCATATTGACGTCTAATAAGGTGATTATTTCCCCCGCGGCCAACACAGGATTAATGTCTACTTCGGCAATTTCAGGACAATCAATAATTAAGTGAGATATTTGCGTCAGCATCACGCATAAAGCATTCATGTCGAGACCAAGTGGCAAATGACGGTCTCGCAACTTATGGGTTTTAAGTGCTTGAATCACCATATAGCGAGCCAGTGCCATGTTTAATGGTGGCAGTGCAACCGCGGCATCGCGTGTTGGGTCCCATTCAGATCCACCTTCACCTAAACAGATAGCTGGACCAAATACTGGGTCATTAATTACTGACACTCTAATTTCTTGAGCACCTGCGGTTAACGCCATTTTTTGAATAATTAATCCATCAATTTTGGCCGAAGGGTTAATTTGATGAACCCTGTCGATGATAGAGTGGGCGGCGTGACTAACATCTTCATCAGAAGCTAAATTTAACACTACGCCGTGCACATCTGATTTATAGAGTAGGTCTGGTGATTGCACTTTTAACGCTACAGGATAACCCACTTGGTTGGCGACATTAACCGCTTCATCAACATCTTTTACAAAGCGGGTTTCAATGGTGTTGAGTCCGTAAGCCCGCAAAATATCCACAGCTTGATGTGTTTCAACCACTGTTTGACCATTATCCAAGGCGCGTTGCAGCAATAGCCGTGCAGCTTTGCTGTCAGTCGGAATATTATCGGGTATTGACTGCGGTACTTCTTGGAGTAACTTTTGGTTACGACGATATTCGACCATGTGCATAAACGCTCTCACAGCACCCTCAGGGGTTCGATAGGTCGGAATGCCTGCTTTGGTAAATCGTTTACGGGCCAAATAAGCTGAGTCTTCACCGCTCCAATTGGTGAGCATATTGATTCGATTGCGATTAGGGTGTTGATTGATAGTGTCGATAATACTGTTAGCGATTTCAACACTTTCACCTAATATCGATGGCGAATGTAGCACCAAAATAGTGTCAGTATCGTTACTGCTCATGAGCACTTTTAATGTATCTGCGTAGCGTTGGCTGTCTGAATCGCCAATCATGTCGATAGGATTTTGTCGTGACCATGTACTGGGTAAAATAGCATTCAGTTCTGTCACGGTTTTTTCTGACAATTGTGCCAGTTTGCCACCTTTAATAATCAACTCATCCGCAGCCAAGACTGCAGGGCCGCCGCCATTACTCATAATAACTAATCGTTCACCTTTTAATGGGGTTGAATGAGCAAGGCTTTCTACTGCAGCAAATAATTCAATTAAATCGTTTACTCTTAACATACCGGCACGTCTAAAAGCGGCTTCATAAACGGCATCGTTACCGCCAATACCACCAGTATGGAGCATTGCAGCTTGTACTCCTTCACGGCTGCGCCCTGATTTAATCACAAAGATGGGTTTATTGCGTGAGGCAGCGCGGGCGGCTGATAAAAAGTGACGTTTTTCGTTAATGGAATCGATATACAGCATGATAGCGCTGGTTTTACTGTCGCGGCCCAAGTAATCGAGTAATTCGTCAAAGTCGATATCGGTGGCATCGCCGAGTGAAATAAACGACGAAAAGCCAATACCTTTATTGTTGGCCCAATCGAGGACTGTGGTGCAAATAGCAGCCGATTGCGACACAAATGCAATTTTGCCGACGTTGGCTCCTGCGTGCGCTAAACTGGCATTGAGCCCTATAGGCGGTAAAATCATTCCTAAACTATTGGGGCCTAATAAACGCATACCGTATCGTTTCGCATACTGTTTGGTGAGTTCCAGTAAATTATTACCTTGCTCGTCAGTTTGCGATGCCATGCCAGAAGCCATAATAATCGCAACTTTGCAGCCAAATTGAGCCAAACGTTCAACAATACTGGGCACTTTCAGGGCGTTGGTACAAATTATAGCTAAATCAGGTTTGATCGGTAATGCTTCAATATTGGGGTAAGCCAATACGCCCATTACTGCGGTGTATTTGGGTGTCACAGGCATTATTGGACCAGAAAAACCGCCTGATAGCAGGTTTTTCATCACTGCTTTACCTGCGCGTTTATTGCCGTTAGATGCGCCAATGACTGCCACAGAAGTGGGTTTAAAGAGTGCATTAATACTGCGTTGACTCATAAAGTGTGACCTTAGCTGGCTGGCAATAAACAAGGTAGTTAGCGCTAGATTAGCATATTATTTTATCGAATAACGATAAAGAGATTATTTTAACGGACGGACTATTTTGTGAATAAAACCAATTACTCACTTAATCTTTGAACATCGATTATCACATCATAAAAAACCATCGATAGAGTCGATTTATAAGTATTGTCTCGAACATAAAAAATGCGATAAAAAAGGGCCATTTAGGCCCTTTGTCATTGTTATTGTAGTTATAATTGCATTTAATGCTGTTCGGTTGCTGGTATCGCAGACGAAGGAGCAGGGACGTAAATATTGATGACCTTGCGGATCAATGCTTTACCGTCTTCAATTGCAATATATAAACATGGAATAAGACATAAAGTTACCACAGTCGCAAATAATACTCCGAACGCTAATGAAACCGCCATTGGGATCACCATTTGAGCTTGCATACTGGTCTCAGCCATAATCGGCACTAAACCCATGAATGTTGTTAATGACGTTAGCATGATAGCCCTAAAGCGACGGCAACCGGCATTGAGAACGGCTTGTTTCATCGGCACACCCGCTTTGCGTGAGTTATTGACATAATCCACCATCACCAACGAGTCATTCACCACAACACCAGCCGCGGCAATAATACCGAACATCGATAGTACACTTAAATCGATACCTAAAATGATGTGGCCCATTACGGAACCAATAACCCCAAACGGGATCACAGACATGATCATCACAGGCTGAATATATGAGCGTAGTGGAATAGCTAACAAGCTATAAATCAGCAATAACGATAAGATAAAGTCACGCATTTGTGTATCTGCGCTGTCTAATTGCTCTTGAATACTACCAGACACTTCACTGTGTACCCGCGGATACTTAATCAATAACTCAGGCATAAAGTTATCACGGATATCTTTAGCTAACTTAAACGGTTCAGTTTGATCTGCATCTACATTGGCCCACACGTTAATGGTACGGTTACCATTTTCGCGGCGGATACTGTTAACGCCTTGAACCACCATTATTTCAGCCACTTCAGATAGCGGTAATTCTGCACCTTGTGGGGTGTTAATCATAACATCTTGTACCAATGCGATTGAATTACGTTGCTCTTCAGGGTAGCGAAGCATCACTTTTATTTCTTCACCATTACGAATAATACGTTGTGCTTCAAGACCGTAAAAGCTGTTGCCCACCTGTGAGGCGATATTGGCTAAGGTTAAACCCAATGCATTGGCCAACGGCTTTAACTGAAACTGCACTTCTTTGGCACTTGATTGACGGCTGTCGTTTACGTCACTGACGCCTTTAAGTGAATTCAGTTTGGCTTTTAGGGCTAATGACGCTGCCACTAACTGGCTTTCATCTTTACCTTCAAGCCTAAAGCTAATGTCGCCATCTTCACGACCTCCGCCCATTAAACTGTCTTGAATGCTAAACGATTTAACTCCTGGAATTTGTGGCATTGCTTTACGCCATAAGTCTGCTAAAGCAAAGGTATCCATTGGTCTAAGTGATGGGTCTACCAATTTAGTCATCACTTCTGCTGTTGTTTGCCCTTTAAGATCGACTTGCATGTCAGAAATCATTTTCTGGCCATATTGCTGTTCAATCTTTTTATCAACATCATATAAAGTCTGCTCTATGGCCAGTGCGGCCGCGAGTGTCGATTTTTCTGATGCATCAACGTTCATTTCAACGGTGACTCTTGGAAAGTCGTGTGGAATTTTTGGTTGACCGATAAAACGAACCAAACCGCCCATATAAAGCCCAACACAGATCAAAATCAAGCTGATAAACAACATGATAACCGCGTAACGATACTCAACCGCTAATTCAAGGGAAGGGCGATAGACAGACTTAATAAATTTCGTTAAGCCGCGATCAATTTTACCTTGAACAAAATTAACGCCGTTACGCAGCCAATCTAATGGATTTTTTGAACCTGGTTTAACAATGGTAGGCTTTTTCATGTGCGCCAAATGCGCAGGCAAAATCAATTTAGATTCTATTAATGAAAACAATAAACATAAAATAACAACAAAACCAATAGCCTGCCCAAATGCAGATGATGGACCGTCGTCCATGGTTATTGGTAGAAAAGCGGCTATCGTGGTCAGTACACCAAAGGTTGCTGGCATGGCGACTTTTTTAACCCCACGAATAACGCTGTCAATACTTTGGCCGTGTTCTTCTGATTCGCTGTGGGCACTTTCGCCCATCACAATGGCATCATCGACCACGATCCCCAGCACTAAGATAAAGGCGAACAAGCTGATAACGTTAATGGTTACATCAAAAAATGCCATTGGCATAAACAATAGTGTGCCTAGGAAACACACCGGTAGTCCCATCATCACCCAAAAAGCCAATCGAACACGCAAGAACAAAGCCAGCATGATAAACACTAATATCGCACCACTTTTCATGCTGTCGAGCATCAGTTGTAAACGGCCATCTAAGTAGTAGGTCATGTCTACCCAAGGTTCAAGTTTTACACCTTGTGGTAATATTTTTTGCTGTTTATCGACAAAGCTATTAATGGTATCTGCCACATCGGTAATACTTTGGTTTTTACCCGCACCAATGAAGAAGGTAACTGAATTTTTACCATTAAATTTAGAGTATTGAATGCCTTCTTCAAAGCCATCATTTACGCTGGCAATATCACCCAATAAAATCTTGGTACCATCATCTAATGTCAATAAAGGCAGTTGTTCAAACTCGTAACCTACATAGGCTTGATTCTGAACGCGTAAATTGATGTAACCATTTTCTGCTTTGATTTGGCCAGCCGACATATTGCGTGAATAGCCACGAACGGCCTCAGCGACATCGTTAAATGTGATCCCAAATTCACGTAAACGGTCTTTACTGACTTCAATGCCAATTTCATAACTTAAGCCGCTATAATATTCGCTAATGTTGACACCAGGCAATTGCATGATTTCATCATTAATGCGCTCGCCTAAATCTTTGAGTTGCTTTTGGTTTAAGTCACCATAAAGGCTTAAATACATTACTTCTTGGCGAAATTTAATCCGTTCAACTTTAGGGGGCTCCATGCCACCAGGAAAGGTTGAGATCGAGTCAATTTCAGACTTAACCTCTTCAAGTACGACTTGTGGGTCATATGAGTCTTCAACCTGAAAATATCCCTGCGCTATATTACGATTTGAATAGGTAATAACCCTTTTTAATCCTTGAACGCTTTCTAAGGCTTGTTCAATTTTAATGGTAATGCCTTCTTCCACTTCTTGTGGTGCAGTACCTGGGTAAACGGCGCTAAATTGAATCCAGTTAACTTCAACAGCAGGGAAGAATTGCTTACGGATTGTATTGGCGGTCAACAGACCACCGAGTATGATAATGATCATCAACAAGTTTGCAGCTACGCTATTGCGGGCAAACCAGGCGATAATTCCTTTGTTAGTATCGTCCATGATGTTTATTTACCTTCCATCGCAAGTTCAGTTTTTTCTGTTTCTACTGACTCATCTTGTAAGATTTTATCTTCAGGCAAAGCGAGTTGCATACCTTCTAGCGGGTAATCAAGCGCTGACGTGATAACTTGCACGCCTGATTCAATACCTTCTGAAATCACGACATTCGCGCCTTCTTGGCGAATAATGTTAACAGGTTTATAACGTAAGGTTTTGTCGCTATCCATCACGGCAACTAAACCATTTACAATCAAATGACGCGGAATAATGGCCACATTACCGGCATTACTGCCTTCAACATAGGCGGTAACATAGGTGCCAAATCGTAATTCATTTTTATCGCTATTGAGTCCGTATGGGTCGTCTATTTCGGCAACCAGGTATGTCATGCGGCTTTTGCTGTCGACCACGCCTTCACTGCGAACAATTTTTCCTATCCACTCTTGTTTGCTTCCAGCAAAGTTACCCACTAATCGTACCTCAGCATGAGTGCCTTTTTGATCTAAATATTGTATTTCTTTATCGGCAAGCGGTAAGCGGATTTCTGCTGTATCAGTATTGTAAACATGACCAATTTTACTGCCAGTGGTGACGTATGCACCTAAACCGATTTCACGGCTGGAAATCAGTGCATCATACGGCGCGCGGATAACCGTACGCTCTAAATCACGTTGTGCACGTAATAAACCCGCTTCAGCACTTTTTAGTTTGGCTAATTCTTGTGCTAATTGTGGCTTGCGTAAACTGAGATCGGTTGGCTTACTGCTGGTTATCTCGGCCCATTCTCGTAAGGCGACTTCCGCATTGGCTCGTTCTTGCACCATGTTGGCTTTAGATGAGGCTATGTTTGCTTGAGCATCTAATAAACCTGCTTCATAGTCACTGGGATCAATTTTAGCTAAAACATCACCTTTTTTAACAAAGCCACCCTTGACGAATTTATCGGCTAAATAAATAATTTCACCGCTGACTTGTGCGACGAGTTCGGTGTCGTATTTTGCCGCGACAACACCGTATGAACTGACTGAGAATGTCATCGGTTTATATTCAAGTGCTTCAACCGACACTAAAGGGGTGGTATCAACTGCAGGCTTTTCTTCAGGCGGTTTTTTTAGTGCAGCAATTCCAACTAAACCGGCTATTCCAATACCTAATACTATGATGGGTAATATTATTTGTTTTTTAGTTGCCACAATGCTTCCTTTTTATAATCCGATATTTTTGCAGTAAGTTCATTTCATACCGCCAATAGTTTTTTTCTACTGTATATGTTAATCGATATGTTTAGTGTTTGTTGTTTCATTGTGTAAACTTGTGTGTCAACTACTAGCATGTGAACTCATGACATAAAAACCTTTAGGGAACTGATATTGTGCAGATTGAAAACACCTCTAGATTACAGCTGTCATTAATGACCCTTAATGACAGCGCGCTATTATTTGAACTAGACCAAGATGAACGCGTCATGCACTTTCTTAACGGCGGTAATAAAACCACTCAGCATCAGATAGATACGATCATGTTGCCTAGATTGGCTCAATATTTAAATCCGTCAAAAGGCTGGGGATTATGGAAAGTCCATGCGCTCGATTGTGACGCCAATGATCAACACGGGTTAAGCGGCGAGTATTTAGGCTGGGTATTAGTCAGACCAATGTACTTTTTCACCCAAGCACAACCACATAACTTGGAATTAGGTTGGCGTTTTAAGCATATTTGTTGGGGTAAGGGCTATGCTACAGAAGCTGCCAAAGCGGTTATGGATACAGTCAGTGAGCCTGATGGCGTGACTCATGTGAGTGCCGTTGCTGTAGAGGACAATCTTGCCTCAATTGCGATTATGAAAAAACTCGGTATGACGTTTCAACATAAAAGTATTCACCGCGATCCTTTAGGCGATACTGAAGCAGTGTTTTATCAAAAAGCGGTGTAATGTTTTTTAAGGCAATAAAAAAGAGCAGCCTGAGCTGCTCTTTTGTTGTATTACATCCAGTCGATTACTTTTTTGCGTCTAAATAACGCTCAGCATCAAGTGCTGCCATACAACCTGTACCGGCTGAAGTGATTGCTTGACGGTAATGTTGATCCATTACGTCGCCACAAGCATAGACACCTTCGATGCTAGTTTGTGTAGCATTGCCTTGTAAACCACTGTTTACTTGTAGGTAACCGTGATTCATTTCTAATTGACCAGCAAAAATACCAGTATTAGGGCTGTGACCAATAGCAACAAATACACCAGCGACTTCTAAATCTGTCACTGAACCATCTTTAGTGCTTTTCTTTTTAAGACCCGTCACACCCATGTCGTTACCAGTGACTTCTTCAAGTGTTTGGTCTAGATGTAAAATGATATTACCGTTAGCGACTTTGTCCATTAAGCGGTTAATCAAAATCTTTTCTGAACGGAAGCTGTCACGACGGTGAATTAAGTGAACTTCAGATGCAATATTACTTAAGTAAAGTGCTTCTTCAACAGCAGTATTACCACCACCAATCACCGCAACTTTTTGGTTACGATAAAAGAAACCGTCACATGTAGCGCAGGCAGAAACACCGCGGCCCATAAATGCTTCTTCAGATGGAAGACCTAAGTATTTAGCAGATGCACCAGTGGCAATAATTAATGCATCACAGGTAAATTCGCCATTGTCGCCTTTTAAACGGAAAGGGCGCTCAGTTAGGGTCACTTCATTGATATGATCGAAAATAATTTCGGTATCAAACTTTTCAGCGTGTTTTTGCATGCGATCCATTAATGCTGGACCAGTTAAGTCTTCAGCATCGCCTGGCCAGTTTTCCACTTCAGTTGTGGTTGTTAATTGACCACCTTGCTGCATGCCTGTGATCATCACAGGATTTAAATTTGCACGCGCTGCATAAACAGCAGCGGTATAGCCGGCAGGGCCAGAACCTAAAATTAGTAGGTTAACGTGACGAGCTTCACTCATGATTTTGTTCTCCGATAACATGCCTTAAGCAATTTGCATGGGATTGTATGGAATTTACCTCTGCGGGTAAAGTGAAGTTGAGTGTAGGAAATCGATTGGGGTTATCTATTGTGTAAATATTCCGTTTCAAGTGAGGTAATGGTGCACATTAGCTTGCTTGAAACGGTTACTTGTCGCTCTATACTGTTTGCTAGCGTAGGTTTAGTAAACCAAATGACAAGTTGGTAAATTATTTTTTTCTAAATAATTCTGATGGTATTCTTCGGCAATGTGGAATGTTTGTATCGGTACAATTTCAGTCACAATATGACGCTGCCCCCATTTACCACTGCGTGCTAACGCCAGTTTAGAGCTTTCAGCTTGGGCTTTTTGCTCTTTATCGTGGAAAAAAATCGTACTGCGATATTGTGTGCCAATGTCGCCGCCCTGCATATTCAGCATGGTTGGGTTGTGGTTTTTCCAAAAAGTGTCCAACAAGTCGTTGTAACTGACGACTTCTGGATCAAACTCAACTTGCACCACTTCTGCATGACCAGTGGAACCCGTCTTCACTTCTTTATATGTCGTCGCACTGTCTTTGCCACCCATGTAGCCACACGTTGCGTTACTGACGCCGTTAATTTCACGGAAAAAATATTCAACACCCCAAAAACAGCCTGCACCAAATGTTGCTAACGCCATGACAAACCCTTAAAACAAATTATAGAAGTCTAGATGGCTGTAATTGTGTTGAATATCGACAATATTTGCAAGCAAACTTTTATTAATAAATAAATCTAAGTTATGCCACCAATAAAATAGCGTTTGGCTATGATAGAATCCGCCACAATAGGCAGTAATAGTTAACATCGTTTTACGTCAAAGTTAACTACGCCATATAATAATGAGACAAGGAGTTGATAGTGTTATCTGACCTGATGATAAACCGCGATTTTTTAGCCTATACCTTAGCCAATCCAAATCAATTACCTGCGGCATACGATTTTATGTTGGCAGATCATACTCGCGTAGATGTGTGGGATACGGGAGTGATTGTATTTACGCCGGCTAATGCCACCAAAGATATCGTGCTGTCTTGTGCTGTGCACGGTAATGAAACTGCGCCGATTGAAATCTGTAATCAACTCATTAAAGATTTGCTCAGCCAACGCATTATTGCCAAGCAGCGTGTGATGTTTTTAATTGGTAACCCTACTGCTATTCTCAATAAAACCCGTTTTATTGATGAAAACATGAATCGTCTTTTTAGTGGCGCGCATTCTAAAGGCGAGGGCTTAAGCCATCCAGAGCGTCACCGTGCCAAAGCATTAGAGCAATACGTGGCTGATTTTTTCAATGCTAATAGCGACAACCAACGTATTCATTACGACTTACATACTGCCATCCGTGCCTCAAAGCATGAAAAGTTTGCCATTTACCCATACCGCCCAGGCCGTGCTTTCAGCGGTGAACAAATTATGTTTTTGGCGGCATGTGGCGTTGATACTATGTTGTTTCACCACGAACCAACAACAACGTTTAGTTATTATTCGTCACAGCAATTTCAAGCAGATGCTTTTACGGTGGAATTAGGCAAAGTGATGCCATTTGGCCAAAATGACATGAGTCGTTTTGCACAAACTCATACTATGCTTGAAAAGTTGATTACTGAAACTAAGTTAGCACCTGTTGAGTTCGACCCTAGCAAGGTCAACTTGTATAAGGTATCGCGCTCTATTAACAAGCACTTTGATGATTTTGAATTTAGCTTTGCAGGCGATGCAGAAAACTTCAGTGCCTTTAGTCAGGGCGAGGTGTTAGCGACAGAAGGTGGTAATGCCATCATTGTGGAATACCCACAAGAAGCCATCGTATTTCCCAATGCAAATGTGCCTTTTGGGCAACGTACAGTGCTATGTTTAGTACCTGCACCAAACGAGTCAATTTTATAGTCGTAAAGCAATATATACATGTCAATCGTGAGTAAAATGCGTTTACAGTGAGAGTAAGTATTGATAGGTAGTTTACGTTAACGTAATGTCTACTCGCATAGTATAAATAGAGCCATGTTTATGTTGAACATGGCTCAACAATAACAAGAGCATAATATGAGCAACGCACCACTGACCAATGAAACAGTGCACCGTGTCAGCTTCTTAGACAAAGCGTCATTGCACATCCCCATTTTGCGTATTTTGCAAGCCGATGGCACTACGTATGAAAACGCGGTTCTACCAGTAATCGACAAGGCTTTGGCCGAAAAAATCTTTGATACTTGTGTTTTTACACGCGTATTAGACGAGCGTATGTTGGGTGCGCAGCGTCAAGGAAGGATTAGTTTTTACATGACCTGTACCGGTGAAGAAGCCTCAATTATTGGCAGCACAGCAGCGCTTGATAAAGACGACGTCATTTTGGCTCAATATCGTGAGCACGCCTCATTGCGTTATCGCGGTTTTACGACTGAACAATTTATGAATCAAATGTTCAGTAACGAGAAAGATTTAGGTAAAGGTCGTCAAATGCCGATTCATTACGGCAGCCGCGAACTCAACTACCAAACCATTTCATCACCACTGGCAACTCAAATTCCACAAGCCACAGGTGTTGCTTATGGTATGAAGCTGCAAGGCAAGCGTAACGTCGCCATTTGTTACTTTGGCGAAGGTGCAGCATCAGAAGGTGACTTCCATGCTGGTTTGAACATGGCTGCAGTGCTTAAGTCTCCGACCATCTTTTTCTGTCGTAACAATGGTTATGCTATTTCAACCCCTACAGAAGAGCAATTTGCCGGTAACGGTATTGCGAGTCGTGGAGTTGGGTACGGTATGCATACCATTCGTGTAGATGGTAACGACATGCTAGCGGTGTTAGCTGCCACACAACAAGCCCGTGCCCATGCACTAGAACATAATGCACCGGTATTAATCGAAGCGATGACTTATCGTTTGGGCGCGCATTCTTCATCAGACGATCCATCTGGTTATCGTTCAAAAGAAGAAGAAGCCAAATGGCAGCAACACGATCCAGTAAAACGTTTTAAGTTATGGATGGTCAATAAAGGCTGGATAACTGAAGCCGATGAAGCCAAGTTATTTGAACGTTATCGCGAAGAAGTGCTAGCAGCAGTTAAAGTGGCTGAAAAGTTACCTATTCCGAAACTAGATGAAATTATTGAAGATGTGCTTGATAAACCGACCCCAGCATTGAGAAAACAGCTTAAAGAGCTGAAAGAACACATTGCTAAGTATCCAAAAGCCTATCCAAAAAGCGCAGGGAGACTCTAAACCGTGGCTCAAATGAATATGTTACACGCCATCAATGAGGCGTTATCAATAGCCATGACTGCCGACGAGCGCATGGTGATTTTTGGTGAAGACGTTGGCCACTTCGGTGGAGTTTTTCGCGCGACTTCTGGTTTACAAGAGCAGTTTGGTCGCGACCGTTGTTTTAACACGCCGCTAACTGAACAAGGTATTGCTGGTTTTGCTAATGGTCTAGCATCTTATGGCATGACTGCGGTTGCTGAAATTCAGTTTGCTGATTATATTTTTCCGGCATTCGATCAAATCGTTAATGAATCGGCAAAATTTAGATACCGCAGTGGTAATCAATTTGATGTGGGTGGGTTAACCTTCCGCACACCATACGGTGGTGGTATTGCCGGTGGACATTACCACTCACAATCACCTGAAGCCTATTTTACCCAAACACCTGGTTTAAAAGTGGTTATTCCGCGTAATCCAGAACAAGCTAAAGGGTTGTTGCTGGCGTCTATTCGCGATCCAAACCCGGTGATTTTCTTTGAACCTAAGCGTTTGTACCGCGCATCTGTTGGCGAAGTCCCTGCCGGTGACTACGTAATCGAGTTAGGCAAAGCACAAGTGGTTAAGCAGGGCAGCGATATTACTGTACTGGCTTGGGGCGCACAGATGGAAATCGTCGAAAAAGCCTGCGAACGTGCCGAGAAAGAAGGTATTTCATGCGAAATTATCGACTTACGCACAATCGCGCCATGGGATGTTGAAACTATCGCAAAATCAGTGACCAAAACGGGTCGTTTACTGATTAACCATGAAGCGCCATTAACTGGCGGTTTTGCTGGTGAAATTGCGGCAACGATTCAACAAGAATGTTTCTTATCGCTTGAATCACCGATCAGTCGAGTGTGCGGCTTAGATACGCCTTATCCATTAGTGCATGAAAAAGAATACATGCCAGATGAGTTAAAGACCTTCGAAGCCATCAAGGCCACTGTGTCGTTTTAGGAGTAAGATATGATTAAAGATTTTATTTTACCCGACATCGGTGAAGGTGTGGTGGAATGTGAATTAGTTGATTGGTTAGTCAGCGAAGGTGACATCGTCACAGAAGATCAACCGATAGCAGATGTAATGACAGACAAAGCTTTGGTGCAAATTCCGGCGCCCCATGCTGGAAAAATTACCAAGCTTTATTACGCCAAAGGTGAAATCGCCATTGTGCATCAACCATTGTACGCAGTAGAAATGGATGGAGATGACAACGATAGCGTCATTGAAGCCCCTGTTGCTGCCATGACACCGGTTAACGATTCAGCTGTTAACAACAACAGTAATGCAGTTACGGCTACAACCAGCAGTCAGTCAAACATTGAAGAGTTCTTATTGCCTGATATCGGTGAAGGGATTGTTGAATGTGAATTGGTTGATTGGTTAGTCGAAGAAGGCGATATCGTCGTTGAAGATCAACCCATCGCTGATGTGATGACCGATAAAGCGTTAGTGCAAATCCCGGCCATGAAAGCCGGTAAAATTGTAAAACTGCATTATCGTAAAGGTCAGCTTGCTAAAGTGCACTCACCTTTATTCGCCATTGAAGTGGAAGCTGAAGTTAATGCTCCGTCAGCTCCAGTTGAAGTAGTTGAACAAGCACAAGCAGCTGCGCCACAAGTTAACCTTGAACCTGTTGCACAAGGTAAAGCCTTAGCTAGCCCAGCCGTTCGCCGAATGGCGCGAGTACTGGACATTAATATCGCTATGGTTGTGGGCACAGGCAAAAATGGTCGAGTTTACAAAGAAGATATTGAACGTCATCAGCAAGGTGGTCATGCCACTCAAGCTGCAGCAAGCACAACGGCAGTGTCATCAACGAGTCACGTAAGTGCTCAAGTTGTCAGTTCTGTGAATAGCGACACAGTGACTAATGTAACGGCAAGTGACCGAGTTGAACCCATAAAGGGCGTCAAAGCCATTATGGCGAAAATGATGGTTGAGTCAGTATCGACTATCCCTCATTTTACTTACTGTGAAGAGTTTGACCTTACCGAACTCGTAGCCTTACGTGAAAGCATGAAGCAACGTTATTCAACTGACGAAGTGAAGCTCACCATGATGCCATTCTTTATGAAGGCCATGTCATTAGCGATCACTGAATTTCCGATATTGAATAGTCAAGTTAATGCAGATTGCACCGAGTTAACGTACAAGTCACGTCATAATATTGGTATGGCAGTCGACTCTAAAGTCGGTTTATTGGTGCCAAATGTCAAAGATGTGCAAAGTAAGTCTATTTTAGATATTGCCGCCGACATAACTCGCTTAACGACTGCCGCGCGCAGTGGCCGCGTGTCGCCAGCAGATTTAAAAGACGGAACTATTTCAATCTCCAATATTGGTGCATTGGGCGGCACGGTGGCAACACCGATTATTAACAAACCTGAAGTGGCCATTGTTGCGTTAGGCAAGTTACAAATATTGCCGCGCTTTAATGCTAAAGGCGAAGTTGAAGCACGTAAGATTATGCAAGTAAGCTGGTCTGGCGATCATCGCGTCATTGACGGTGGCACCATTGCACGCTTCTGTAATCTATGGAAACACTACTTAGAGCAACCGCAAGAAATGCTATTAGCTATGCGTTAACAGTGTTTAATCTATCTTATCCAAAAGGACGCTAAAGCGTCCTTTTGTTTTTAGCCTCTTTTTCGTATAATACTCGGATATTGTCACTAGATTGGAACATGTATGAGTCTGTCGGCACCTAGAATTGAAATGATTGAATATCCGTTTCCGCCAAAACCTGCCGTGTTGTCTGACGTTGAGAAAGCACAATATAAAGCACGTATTAAACAGCTATTGATTGATCAAAACGCGGTACTTGTTGCCCATTATTATACTGATCCTGAAATCCAAGCGTTAGCTGAAGAGACGGGCGGTTGCGTGTCTGATTCTCTGGAAATGGCACGCTTCGGTCGCGATCACCCCGCAAAGACATTAATTGTTGCTGGGGTTAAGTTTATGGGCGAAACCGCTAAAATATTAAGCCCAGAAAAAACCATTTTAATGCCAACCCTAGAAGCAACCTGCTCATTAGATTTAGGTTGTCCAATTGAGCAGTTCAATGAATTTTGCGATGCGCATCCAGATCATACTGTCGTGGTATATGCCAATACCTCAGCAGCAGTAAAAGCCCGCGCAGATTGGGTTGTCACCTCCAGTATTGCGTTAGAAATTGTTGAGCATCTCGATAGCCAGGATAAAAAAATTATCTGGGCACCCGATCGTCACTTAGGTTCGTATATCAACACACAAACTGGCGCTGACATGTTGTTATGGCAGGGCGAATGTATTGTGCATGATGAGTTTCAAGCCAAAGCACTTCGTGAGCTTAAAAAACAGCATCCTACGGCGGCGATTCTAGTACACCCAGAATCACCTGCCAGTGTAGTAGAACTTGCTGATGCTGTCGGCTCTACCAGTCAGTTAATTAAAGCCGCGCAAACCATGCCTAACGATACCTTTATCGTTGCGACAGATCGCGGTATTTTTTATAAAATGCAGCAAGCAGCGCCAGGTAAAACCTTGCTCGAAGCCCCAACTGGCGGCAACGGTGCCACCTGTAAAAGTTGTGCCCATTGCCCGTGGATGGCCATGAACGGTTTGCAAGCTATTGAAGCTTCATTAGTCGATAGCGATAAAACTAATCATGAAATATTTGTGGATGAAGAACTGCGTATCAAAGCTCTCATCCCACTCACACGCATGCTTGATTTTGCTAAAGAATTGAACATGAAAGTGAAGGGCAACGCCTAAAAGCTTGGGTTTAGTGATCATAAAAACATAAAGCCGACATCTCGTCGGCTTTTTATTGGGTCTTTTACGCTAATGTTCGCTAGCCTTAAATATTAATATAATGCCCAAGCGAGCCATTATAGGATAAGCAAAAAAACCAAGTGGTGTAGACTTGGTTTGTTGTATTTCGTTTTGTTTAAATCTTAAATTGGCCTACTAAGGAATTCAGTTGTTTAGATAAATCAGCCAGATCTTCACTTGCACTTGCTGTTTGCATTGACCCTTCGGTTGTTTTGGTAACAATATCGTTGATATTGGTAATGTTTTTATTTATTTCATTTGAGACTGCACATTGTTCGTTTGCTGCGCTGGCGATTTGAATATTCATTTCTGTAATGGTGTTTACCGCTGCAAAAATGTCATCGAGTGCATGGTCTGCATTTATTGCCTGAGTAACGCATGAGTCTGTAACTTTACCGCTATCTTTCATTACTTGAACAGCTTTAGCCGCACCACTTTGCAATTGTTCTATCATTGCTTGTATATCTTGCGTGGAAGCTTGTGTACGACTGGCTAAGGTACGAACCTCGTCGGCAACAACTGCAAATCCTCGACCTTGCTCTCCTGCTCTGGCTGCTTCGATAGCTGCATTCAGCGCTAATAAATTTGTTTGGTCTGAAATATTTCGAATAACTTCTAGAACACTATCAATGGCTGTCGTTTGATTTTGTAAATCGGACACTGCATGTGTTGCAATATTGATTTCAGAAGCCAATTGATTGATTTCCGATGAAACCTTGCTAACTACCTGCTTACCAGCTTGAGTAGCCTCATTTGCTTTTTGAGCCGCATCAGCAGCTTCTGTTGCATTTTGTGCAACATCTTGAACTGTCGCGCTCATTTCATTCATTGCTGTAGCAACCTGCTCAGTTTCTTGCTGCTGTTTTACTGCATCAGCTTGAGTTTCGAGTGTGATGCCTGATAAACGCTCGGCAGAGTGATTCAGTTGCTGTGTGGCGGACATAACTTGATTAATTGTATTATGTACCTTTGTTGCAAATTGATTGAATGCTTTGGATAATGCGGTAATTTCATCATTTCCGCTTACTGATAAACGGAGCGTTAAATCACCATCGCCATCGGCAATGTTGTTCATTGTATGGGTTGTCATATTTATTGGGGTGGTGATACTTCTGCTAATAACCCAAGCAATAGCGATACCTAATAACAAGGCGATGACACCAACACTAATCATAGTAAAGGTCACATCATTGATAGCATTTACATTGTGTGTGCGATCCAACGCTATTTCTAGGACACCTATTGGCTGTCCAGAGAAATCTTTAACTTGATGTAAATAAACAGCATAGGAAGTGTCGTGTAATGTAGATTGGTTGTTCAGTATTACTCCATTGAATGCTTGTGCTAGACGAGTATTATCAGAAAAACTATGAGGTTCAGTCGTCGCTCCAAATGCTTCAAATTGTCCATTTTTTTGAGTATAAAGCGCAATATCGACCTTATAATCATTCTTAAATTGGTCAAAAAATGCCTGGCCGAAAGACATACCAAACTCTACAGAACCAATATGTGCATTCTGATAATTGACAGGCATAATTCCACGAATTCCGATGCCTGCAACGCCTTTCTCTAATCCTCTTACTGGTTTTTGGTCTCTATTGGTAACGATAACGGTTTGTCTAAATGATGATAAATCGTCTCCAAACTTCTCAGGCTTATGTACTCTTAAGAATGAGGTAGCAGGTGGCAAGTGAAACTGGAATTGACGAACGGCATAATCTTCTTTCAAGGTTTCAAATAATGGTAATGTTTTTAATGCTAACGTCTCTCGGTCGCCTTCGGCAAACAACTTTTGTAAGTCTGAATTGCGAGCAACGACGGTTGCCAACGCTTGGGCTAATTTCCCAGTTGACTCAATTTCAGCGGTAGCGGTTTCATAGAGTTTATGTAACTCGCGTTGCTCTGCACTATCAATATTGGTTGTGAATTCTGATAATACGAAGGGGATAACAGTACCCATGACCAAGATCAATATGACCGGAATACCTAAGATTATACGGTTGCCGATATTGAGATTAAATGTATTGACCATGTACTGTTCCTTTTAGCGATTTTAAAATATAAGCTAGCATTAATTAATATTTTTATAGAACGCAATACTATCTATAAATTATAAAAAAAACCGTGTTCAATGGCTCACATGCCATTTGTGGTTAAAAAAATAAGCGGTCTTTGTTAATGATTTATGAATTCCTTCACAGTAATTGTATTTCAGTGCGCCAAGCCGACATATCGAAAGCTGATGAGACCTTCGCCGGTGAAAAGCTAATTATAAAAGCCCTCATCATTCTCACCTCCATGCCAAATTATGCCAAAGAATTGAATATGAAAGTGCTACGCTTAAGCTTGTACATATGATTAAAAGCCGACTTAATGTCGTTTTTTGTTTTTTTATTAACATTTAGTTGGAGCGATAAGGGGCAATCACTTTACATCTTGACGCTGTCGTGGGCGGAGGCCGCATAGATCAAAAGAAAGTTAATAAACAGAAATCAACACAGCATGAAACAATAAGAGAAGGGGATGTTGCTTACCTAGCAGTCAAAACAAAAAGCCCCGCATAAATGCGAGGCTCTTAAGCTAACTATATGTCTATAAAGTATTAAATAATACTTTTAGATTATTTAGCGTTCATTAACGCAACAGCGTTGTCTAACATGCGGTTACTGAAACCCCATTCGTTATCATACCAAGACATCACTTTCACTAAACGACCATTAACACGAGTTTGTGTTGCGTCGAAATTAGAAGAGAAAGGATTATGGTTAAAGTCGATAGACACCAATGGTTCTTCGTTAATCGCTAATACTTCAGACATTGGAGACTGTAGTGAAGCACGAGTAATGATGGCATTAACTTCTTCAACAGTTGTGTCGCGTGACGCTAAGAAAGTTAAGTCAACTAAAGACACGTTAATTGTTGGTACACGTACCGCTAAACCGTCAAATTTGCCTTGAAGCTCAGGAACCACTAAACCTACTGCAGCAGCTGCACCGGTTTGGGTTGGGATCATAGACATTGCCGCAGCACGAGCACGACGTAAATCTGTGTGATACACATCAGATAAACGTTGATCGTTAGTGTAAGAGTGGATTGTGGTCATTAAACCAGACTCAATACCAAGCTCATCATTTAACGGCTTAGCAATAGGCGCTAAACAGTTAGTTGTACAAGAAGCATTTGAAACTACCGTCATATCAGCAGTTAACACTTCGTTGTTTACACCGTAAACAACAGTGGCATCAACATTCTTACCTGGTGCAGAAATAAGTACTTTCTTTGCGCCAGCGATAAGGTGCGGTTGCACAGATTCTTTAGAAGTGAAAATACCAGTACATTCGAAAACGATATCAATTTTCAGCTCAGCCCAAGGTAACTTTGATGGGTCACGTTCTTGGAAAGTTAAGATCTTGTCGCCATTAACATAGATAGCTTCATCGTCGTGATCAACTTTTGCGTTGAAGCGACCATGTACAGTATCGTACTTAGTTAAGTGAGCATTAATAGATGCATCACCTAAATCGTTTAATGCAACGATTTCGATTGGATAATTTTTTTCGCTTTCGTACAGTGCACGTAAAACATTTCTACCGATACGGCCATAGCCGTTAATTGCTACACGGATAGTCATCTCATATCCCTCAAGTTAAAATAATTAGGTGGCATGTAAATCGCCTGGTTGTAAAATTACCAAATTGGCCGTAATAATCAAGTTAAATCACCTAAATATGCTTAATTAAGCCAATAATTTTGTATTTTTTTTACATTAAGCACATTATGAATATAAATTAAGCACAGTTTTGTAAGTTGAACACTACCGTGCGTTATATAAAATTGGTCTATTAGCGGGCTGATTAATGCCTATTTTAGTAACATTTCACTGCGACTCTGTGCAAATTGCTTACTCATTACCGCTGAGATTAATTCAAGTGCTTGTTTATCGAGTTCAGTCGCTAATGTTTTATTACCATTAATGATAGCCAATAACTTTTCTTCATCAGCATGATTGTCACTCATTAACAAATTTGCTCGAGTTAACAGGTATTCTTTTTCAGCATTTTGTTGTTGTCGATATATCGATGCTAACGCTAAAAACCAATCAGGATCGATTTTGGCGGGTTCAGTTGTGGCTAACAAATGCAAATAAAGTGTTTTAGCGTCGTTAGGTGAAACTCGCACATAATAAGCAGCAAGCTGGGTAATGATGTCATTGTCAGTGAGGACACCTTGCTTATAGGTGTCTTCTACAATAGTGAACGAGTCTTGATCGTTGAAACGCATCCAGCGATAAAAGGCTAAATGTACCTCATTATTAGTGCGAGTAAACTCTTGAAGTTCAGACAGTGTTTGAGTACTTACCGCAAATGCTCGCTCGCGATCACGTGTACGGTCGGTATTCAACTTATGTTGAACCCCTGCGGCTAATTCGATGCATTTACTGTAATTTTCTAGATATACCAACTGTTGATAAAGTTGCTTGCCTGTGGGCGACGAGCTCTGTTTTAACGCGTATCGATGACGGATCAAGTCGCCTTTTTCAAATCGGCACCAACTATCTTTGTGTAAATCGCTACAAAGTTCGGGATTATTTTTACAAATGAGGTCGCTATTACGGTCATTATCGCAGCCAAAAAGGCCAAATAATGCCCCAATAACTGTAAATGATGTAATTAATACAAAATTATTGCTCAAAATGCTCTCCGAGAGGTAAATTGTCTAATAAAATTACACATTTACCGAAAATTTGTTACTAGCGAAATAGCCTGTATTTCATTACAATGTCGGCGACCAACAGGGGCCACCCCCATACAATATACTAAATTATTGGTCTTTTCTTTTTGTTACTCAAACCTTTCTGAAAAAACGAGAAAAGTGAGATAAAGGATCCCTACATGAGCGCAGATAAACATTTACAGAGCTGGCAAGAACGTTTCGAAATGGCAGAAGCAATGCAACCATTGCTTGGCAAGTTGTATCGTAACCAAGGCATTGAAGTAATGGTATATGGTAAACCATTACTAAATGCATCAACCATCGAAATCATTAAGTCACACCGTTTAGTACGTCGTCATGTCGGTGAAAAATTACGTCTTCGTGAAAGTTTCCCATTTGTTGTAGCACTTAGCAAATTAGCGATTAAACATTGCAGAGTGGATATTGGTAAATTAGCGATTAATTACTGGCGTAATAACAAGGATGCGAGCGGTATTGAAGCTTATATGACACAGGAATTGTCTGAAGCGGTTAATCACGGTGATGATACCCCGGCTCGCGATGTTGTACTTTATGGTTTTGGTCGTATCGGCCGTTTACTCGCTCGTTTATTAATAGAACGTACCGGTAAAAGCAACAAATTGCGTTTGCGTGCCATTGTATTACGCGGTGGTAAAAAGGGCGATTTAGAGAAACGTGCTAGCTTGTTGCGTCGTGACTCGGTACACGGGCCATTTAATGGCTCTGTCGAAGTTGATGAAGAAAACAACGCAATCATTGCTAATGGCACTTATATTCAGATTATTTACGCTAACTCGCCTGATCAAGTGGATTACACTCAGTATGATATTAAAGATGCGTTAATTGTCGATAATACTGGTATTTGGAAAGATGAAGAGGGTTTAGGTTTACACCTTAAAAGCCCAGGAGCTTCAAAAGTATTGTTAACGGCACCTGCTAAAGGCGCCATTAAAAATATCGTCTACGGTGTTAATGAAAACGATATTCTTGATGAAGACACTATTGTATCGGCGGCAAGCTGCACCACAAACGCTATTACGCCAGTATTAAAAGCGGTTAATGACAAATACGTTATTGAAAATGGCCACGTAGAAACCATTCACTCGTATACGAATGATCAAAATCTAATCGATAACTATCACAGTGCTGATCGTCGTGGTCGCAGTGCACCGTTAAACATGGTGATTACTGAAACGGGTGCCGCTAAAGCTGTTGCTAAAGCATTACCTGTTTTAGCGGGTAAGCTAACCGGTAACGCTATCCGTGTGCCAACTCCTAACGTATCAATGGCGATTATTAGTGTTAATTTGCAACATGAAACTAATCGCGATGAACTGAATGAATACTTAAAAGATGTCGCATTACAGTCTGGATTACAAAATCAAATCGATTTTACCGAATCGACTGAAATTGTATCTAGCGACTTAGTTGGTTCACGTTATGCCGGAGTTGTTGATTCGCAAGCAACGATTGCAGAGGGCAAACGTGCCATTTTATATGTATGGTACGACAACGAATTTGGCTATAGCTGTCAGGTTGTTGGCGTTATGCAAAAAATGCTCGGTTTAACCACATTATCGTTACCAAAAAGCTAATGTGTTATAAAAGCTAACCATACATGGTGGTGAATACTCGAAAGCTGAACGAGCTTAATATCGCTGTTTATTGAGTACTTACCGTCATGTTAATGATAAAGCATCTCCTTGGAGGTGCTTTTTTATGCGCGTTGTAATTTATTTAATCATAATGATGATTTATGCATCAAACAGTCATTATGTTGCAATAAATGTGTTTTTATTGATTGACTATCGGGGCTAAAACGGTAGAATGCCATTCCGCAGTCAGGGGAAACTTCTTCTACTGTTAAATTTGAAAGGCGATATCGTTCTGACAAATTTAGTAAAGATTATAAAGCGGTACAAATGCGACATTAGCTCAGTTGGTAGAGCGATACCTTGCCAAGGTATAGGTCATCGGTTCGAACCCGATATGTCGCTCCAATTTCTTATCTTATCCGATGGATTAGAATTTGGTTAAAGCATGGCGCGATGGCAGAATGGCTATGCTACGGATTGCAAATCCGTCGATCTCGGTTCGACTCCGGGTCGCGCCTCCACGAAATTGAGTTTGATGGTTACTTCTAGTAACGGTTAAAACAACACTTTGCCCGAGTGGTGGAATCGGTAGACACAAGGGATTTAAAATCCCTCGCTGAATAAGCGTGCCGGTTCAAGTCCGGCCTCGGGTACCATCATTTACATACGTAAGTATGGTGTAAAAAAGCCTCAACATTAGTTGGGGCTTTTTTACGTCTGAAATTTGTGAATTAGATCGAAAGATTAAAATCCCTCGTGCTCTGGTTGAACATCAGGCGTACAGGCGCAAGTCCGGCCTCGGGTACCATTATTTATAGTAAGAAATTACATACGTAACTCTTTGTAATGAAGAGTTGTGTAAAAAAGCCTCAACATCAGTTGGGTTTTTTTTACGCCTGAAATTTGTGAATTAGATTGAAAGAATAAAATTCCTCGAATTCTTATAGAACATCAGGCTTGCCTCGCTTTATTAATAGCAATCCTCAGAAAATTGAGCTGAATATTAATTTTATTTGATGTATGTGGAAATACGATAGAAGTGGGTGTTGATAATAAGATCTTCGGATAGCAGGTTACACTTTGGGATAAAATGTTAGCTTGAAGCTAGGCTTGTTTAGAATGAAACATAACGTGAGAGAATTAATAATTTATGACTCATCACGTTATGAATATAGAAGGGGACTTATTGAGATTGCTCTTCTACTTGAATTTGGCCTACATATAAAACTGGGGCTGCATCAATTTCATTGGCATCCATCATGGTAGCTATTCGTTCAACGGCAGACAATAATTGACTTTGTTCCCACTCTTCAAGATTTTGATAACGCATAATAAAATGTTCTTGCAGTGGTTTAGGTGCGCTATTTAATAATGTTTTACCAGCGTCACTTAATGACAGGTGAACTTTACGTTTGTCGGTTTCACTGCGCTTTCTAATCACCATGCCACGATTTTCTAATCGATCAATAATGGTCGTCACTGTCGCTGCACTCAAATTAATTTCTTGAGCTATTTGTTTAGCTAGTGGAGCGTCAAGTTGATCAATTTTCTGTATGACCATTAATTGTGGTCCAGTTAGACCCGATAGTTTATTTAATTGACGTGAGTGTATATCAATAGCTCTGATCACCCGGCGCAATGAAATTAATAGTTGTTCGTATTTTTCCATAATCCCCTCATAATTCACCATGCACCTTAGCAGAATTCGGCTTATTACTCATGTCCAATATCAAAAAAAGCAGAATAATGTCAAAGACATTATTCTGCTTAGCTAATTTATTAGCAATTTTTGACTTATAGACTGAAAGTACGTGATACCGATAATACTGCACGGGTATCGCTAGTATCAGTGTCCATACTGGTATCTTCAACGGCAACGTTGAAGTCAAAACCTTCCCAGCTTGTCATGTATTCTGCGCGATAATGGTTGTAAGACTTATCGCCGTCCCATGCCCACTTGTCTTCGTCTAGTGAGGTTGAACGGTCAAAGCTAACACGGATGTCATGACCTTCTGCGACAGTAAAGGTATGAGCAGCCATCATGATGTAATGATCGGCATCAACACCAAAGTAATCCCATGAATACCAAAAGTTCAATTCACTCTGACCAAGCGATGAAGCATAACCAAACTTGGTGTAAAGCTCTGGGTAGTAATACTCATCAGAGGCATCATCACCATGGTAAGTGTAATATGCAATACCTGCATCTACAGACACTCTGTCTGTTAGTTCAAAATATTTACCTGCGTAAAAATCAAGTTCTAACCAAGTGTCATCACCGCTTCCAAAATCAACATTAGATGCCCAAGCACCCACATACCAACCGTCATCGGCAGCGTAGTCTAGGCTAGCCTGTAATGCTGGGTCATTATCTGTTTGGCTAACACCATTAAAGGTATAGTCAGAGGTTGCATTAACAGTTGTGCTTAACTCACCAGCCATTACTGAAGTCGGTAAAGCAAATAAGCTTAGTAGGGCTAACTTTTTCATTGTTGTGTTCATCATTTTTCCTTGGATCATTATTATTGTTTAGTCTGCTAATTCGATTTTAGTGAAATCGATTTCATTTTCTTTTGGAGAGAGTTCAATAGATCTCACTTTACGGTAATGCGATTTTAAAATGTATGCGAAACAACTTAATATCAAGGCAATAGCCAGTGCACCGACCCATTGAATTTGCAAAAAGTCTAGTTTGAATAACAATGTTAAGCCACTCAGTACCACAACATTACCGACGATATAAGGTACTTTACCAAAACGTTCAACCGTAAGGTTTAAGTTATCTGTATATAAACGGACCAGTGAATCGAGTGAGTTAATAACAAACGTTACCCCTACAATCACCATTGCTAGATTATAAAAACCAGATGTATCAATACCATTTGCACTGTAGTAGTACAGAACCGTGAACCAAATCGCGATTGGAATTGAAGGGAATACCATCATGGCTAGTAATACTTGATAGGTTTTCATTCCGCCAACAAAACGTGCGGTAAATTGACCAATCATAATGCTCCATGCAAACCACCAGAATAGGTAAAATTCGTGGTAATCGTTTATTGGAAGCACAAAGTTATGGATGTTGCCAAAGTAGTCACCGATTAACGCAAATGTAGTAAAGAACTCACCCACACTTGAATCGTCTGATAAAAATGCACCTGACCACATAACAGCGATTAAACCAAAGAACAACCAGGTACTGCCTAAACTCAGGTAACGAACATAGCGAATACTGGTACTTGAATACACTGCGGCGGCAATAACCATAAATACGATTAAGTAGAAGCTGCTGACAACGGTTTCACCATCACCTAATTGCGGTAAATACCACGGTAAGTTAGTTAATAATAAATAAGCAGTAAAGGCACAGGTACCAATAATGACCACGTTATTAATAAACTTTATCAATGGAATTTCAAAGTACTTAACTCTTGGTTCAATCACACAGAAGTAGAAGCACGTTAAAAAGTAAAAAGCCCAAATTAAGCAGGCCCAAAAACCAAACTCTATGGCTAACGGATTACTAAATCCATATTCTGGACTGGTGGCCAAATCTGCATAACCAGCAAATTCCGTTAACGGAAACATGATTAAGCCAACATCAAGCCCTGAAGTGAACAAAATGGCAATAAAGGTAAATTTACGCACCGGTGTGACACCAATGCACTGCATGTTACCCCAACGATAAATAACAAATGCGATAGCGGCAAAAGTGAATAAAATGCCTATTGATAACCAAGTCGTCATTATTTAACTCCTGGGTGAATAGTGTGTGCGAACATAATGTTGGCTCCTTGTTGTATGTTTTTTATGCCATAGAACAATTTTTAAAGGCAAAATGCCCTCAAGCCTTAAGTATCGTGTTGACGATAGTTAAACCCTGATAGATTGAACTTGGCTAAATTGGCCATTTACAAAAACGTAGGTTGGCCATCAACCTGTTGCCGATGTGCATAAATGAATACACATCGACGAATGGGTGTTAATCAATTTGTCGTTTAGGCGCTTGTAATCGTTGTGATGTTTGCCATTGCTTAGCAATAGTCACTTTTGCCAAACTTGGCGCAAGAGGTTTGTTGCCTAAAATAATATCGGCAGCGCGCTCGGCGACCATTATCGTCGGGGAGTTCAAATTGCCATTTGGAATGGTCGGAAAAATTGACGAATCAACTACTCGTAAACCATTAATACCATGTACTTTTGTTTCCGAGTCGACAACCGCCATCTCATCTTCACCCATTTTGCATGAGCAAGAAGGGTGGTAAGCGCTTTCTACTGAACTTCTAACAAAACGGTCTATTTCTTCATCGGTCTGTATTGCTAAGCCTGGTTGAATTTCTTCACCACGATATTCATCTAAACCCGGTTGATTAATAATTTCACGGGTTAAACGAACACACGCTCTAAAGCCTTCAATATCATCTTGATGCGATAAATAATTGAACTGAATTTGTGGGGCAACCTTGGCATCATTTGATACAACCGTTACTGCGCCACGGCTTTTAGGTTTATTGTGGCCAATATGAACTTGGAAACCATGGCCAGCAAACGCTTCTTTTCCGTCGTAACGCATGGCAGCAGGTAAGAAGTGGTACTGTAAATCAGGCCACTCTAAGCCCGCTTTTGAGCGGATAAAACCACACGATTCAAAATGGTTAGTTGCACCCAAACCTGACTTATTTAAAATCCAGCGAGCACCAATAAACAATTTGTTTAACGGATCAATTTTGCCATTAAGTGATATCGGCTTTAAGCACTTAAATTGGAAGTAAAACTCTAAGTGGTCTTGCAGATTCTGACCAACACCAGGTAATTGATGTACTTGCTCAATTCCAGCGTTAGCTAATGTGCTTGAATCACCAATACCCGACAGTTGTAAAATATGCGGTGAACCAATTGAACCTGCAGATAAAATCACTTCTTTATTGCAGTTAACATCAATTAACTCGCCTTTACGTTCGTAACGAACGCCGACAGCCGTTTTACCTTGCATAATCACTTTATGCACAAGCGCATGAGTAACCACGGTTAAATTAGGGCGTTTCATTGCAGGGCGAAGGTACGCATTTGCCGTAGACCAACGTACGCCGTTTTTTACGGTCATGTGCATTGGGCCAAATCCTTCTTGCTGACTGGCATTGTAATCATCAGTGGCTAGGTAGCCGGCATCGACACCTGCATCAACAAAAGCTTGATATAACGGGTTTTTCATTTCATTACCGTTATTAACCGCTAATGGGCCTTTATCACCGCGATAAACATTACCGCCAAAAGACCATGTTTCAGCTTTCTTAAAGTAAGGCAGACAGTGAGCATAATCCCAGTCTTTTGCACCTTGTTGTTGCCACTCATCAAAATCACGCGCATGACCACGTACGTAGACCATGCCATTGATTGATGATGAACCGCCTAACACTTTGCCACGCGGGCAATGCATACGGCGATTGTCCAAATGTGGTTCGGCTTCGGTTTCAAACTGCCATGCATACTTTTTAGTATTCATGGGAATTGAAAGGGCGGTTGGCATTTGGATAAAAATGCTCTTGTCGCTACCACCGGTTTCAAGTATCAGGACTTTATTGTCTGGATTTTCCGTTAAGCGGTTGGCTAATACACAACCTGCGCTACCGGCACCGACAATAATATAATCGTATTCATTAGACATTAATTGGGTCACTCCTAAAATGGGCTTTCAAGTGACTGCATACCAACGTAAACAGCTTTTATTTGGGTGTATGCTTTTAATGTTTCAGAGCCATTCTCACGACCAATACCAGACATCTTGTAACCACCAACCGGCATTTCTGCAGGAGAGGCACCATAAGCATTTATCCAACAAATACCGGCTTGCATTTGATGAATAACGCGATGTGCACGGGTAATGTCTTGCGTAAATACCCCTGCCGCTAAGCCTAGGTGAGTACTATTGGCACGCTTAACAACTTCATCTTCATCAGTAAAGGTAAATACTGACATCACAGGGCCAAATATTTCTTCTTTTGAAATCGTCATCTCATCAGTGCAATCTGTAAATACCGTCGGTGCCACAAAGAAACCATTAGGTGCATTGTCAGGCGTTAATGCTGTTCCGCCTGTTAATAAGGTGGCGCCTTCTTTTTTACCGATTTCAATGTAGTCGAGTACTTTTTGTTGATGGTCGCGTGATATCAATGCACCAAAATTGGTGTCAGGGTGCATTGGGTCGCCACAAACGATGTTTTGCTCAGTACGTTCTTTTAAACGTTGGATAAAGCGCGGATAAATATCTTGCTGCACAAATACGCGAGTACCGTTGGTACACACTTCACCTTGAGTATAGAAATTAGCTAACATCGCGGCTGATACCGCATTTTCTACATCGGCATCGTTAAAGATAATCAATGGCGACTTTCCGCCTAACTCCATGGTCACTTCTTTTAGTGAACCCGCTGCAGCGGCCATGACTTTTTTACCTGTTCCGACTTCACCCGTAAATGACACTTTAGCGATATCTTCATTGGTGGTTAGCCATGCGCCAACTCTACCGTCACCTTGAACAACGTTAAACACGCCATCTGGCACACCCGCTTGAGTGAATATTTCAGCCAAACGCATTGCGCCACGAGGTGTTTCTTCTGAAGGTTTAAAAATCATTACGTTGCCGCAAGCAAGTGCAGGGGCTGCTTTCCAACAAGCAATTTGTAACGGGTAGTTCCATGCGCCAATACCGGCACAAATACCTAATGGCTCACGGCGAGTATAATAAAAGTCCGCGCCTACAGGTTGTTGATTGCCTTCGATACTTGGGGCGAGACCGGCAAAGAACTCAATAGAGTCGGCGCCAGTAACAATGTCGACAACCGAGGCTTCTTGCCATGGCTTGCCCGTATCCAATACTTCACCAGCAGCAAGTTCATCATTTTGTTCACGTAGTAGGGCAACAGCTTTTAATAAAATGCGGCTACGTTCTATCGGCATCATCGCTGACCAAACAGCAAAACCTGCTTTGGCACTCTCTATTGCGGCTTTTTGCACAGACTCGGTGGCTACTTCAACTAAATAGCTGACATCTCCAGTAGCAGGATTGATCACTTCAAATGTTTCGCCAGTACCGTTTGATTGGTATTTTCCATGAATATAATTTTGATAAATAACTAACGATGACATTATTCTACTCCGTTGTGCACGATCACAGCCTTGATAAAGGCTTTAGATAAAATTTGGGCTTGTTTAAAATCTTCTATTGGGGTGGTACTCAACGCACTGCGTAACCAAAAACCATCAATTACTGCCGCTGTTTGCTTGGCTGCACTTACAGCGGCTGCATTGGGTAATAATTGTTTAAACGAAAAAAGCAGGTTGCTGTATAACCGCTGACTATTAATGTTTTGTAATCTTGCTAACCCAGGATCGTGCATCGCTTGGGACCAGAAGCTTAACCATGTTTTTGTCGCGGCTGTTGAACGTTGTAATTCGGTAAAGTTTGCTTCCACGATCATTGAAAGCCTATCTATTGGGGTTAATGTTTTGCCTGACGTTCTTGTCAGTAATGCTTGCTTCAATTCCTCTAATAGAAATTTCTGCGTGGCTTCAATTAACCCTTGTTTACCACCAAAATAGTGGCTGATGATCCCTGATGACATTCCCGCCAATCCACTAATGGTATTAATAGTAGTGTTTTGTAACCCATGACGTTCGATTGACATTAACGTGGCATCTATTAGCTGTTGTTGTCTGACGTTTTTCACTGTAGGTCTTGGCATAAAGGGGGTCCGTTATCTGTATTAAGTGTTGTTAATTGAACGCTCAATTAATAACGATACTAATGATTAGTGCTGTAATTATCAAGTTATAACTTGATATAGATCACAACATTGCAGCAGCATAATGAGATAGGAAATAGCCTGTAAAAAATAAATCATTGTTTCTAATAGTTTATTTTTCACTTTATTGTGGTTAGTGGTTTGTTGTAAAAAACGAAGAGATTTTACACCAAATCATTATAGCTGCAGTTATTATTGGCGTTTTGGCTGATAAAGCATCATTTAAATATGGAAATTCTGCTCCCCAAACACCCTAACTCGTGCACATATTGCTTGGCGCGTCATAATCCCTATATTGATTTATTAACGATGGAGTTGTTAGCACATGGAGGGAGGTATATTGATTAAACCTGTTTGTTTTAGACAAATCTTCACCAACATTTTTTGTATGTCACTATACAATCACAGCCTTATTTCTCGCCGACTAATGTTATGGATTAATGTTATGCATATGGGTTATGCATTCTGCTAAGTGTTCCAGTGTTCAAAGATTAAGGGCTGAGGGTTGAGGATTGATTATTAAGTACTGAGGAGGGCTGTTTGATTCACTCTACAGTCTGAATGATGTCACCAACGATGATCTGGATTCATCATAGAGACATGATAGAAAAACATTAATCATGCTATAACCTTATTTAAAGATTCAAATACCAAGATGATTAGATAAGAGGAATACAGATGGGCAGTTCATCAATGATCATGTGGAGTGTGCTATTTGGCGCTATAGGCATGGGGTATTTTGTTTATGGTAAGCGCCAAAGGGCGATTGTTCCCTTGTGTGTAGGAATGGCATTAATCGTGTTTCCTTATTTTGTTGCCAGCGTGACCACTTTGCTGATTATGGGAATAATCTTAGTGGCGATACCGTATTTTATCCGGCTTTAGTCGCTGTAGGCATTATTGTTTATCTGTTTTATCACTCAGAGTCATGTATGGCCTAAGTTAGTTTGGAATATGGTCTGTGACCACTAACGTCGTGGCGCTTCACCCACACCAGAGCAAATGGGTAAAGCGCATTGTTGTTTATGGATCAGCCTTTGCGAACCCTCAGCGTTCCGGCAACATTTTCCCAATTGGCTTAAACATCAGATGCGAAAAGGTCGCGACGTAAACTAATCTAGCTTTTGGCCTCGTTTGAATCCTGCTTCGGTCCATCTTGTAATAAAAAGTGAAAATACTAACGCTTCCGATGGTACATCTGATGTGAATGGATTCACGAATGTCGTGATGGCAGGACGCCAAAGAACGACCTGTACCGCGAAAGCTATGCTCACATCTGATAGTCAGGATGCCTTGTAGCACATTGATGCTCTCGAAGGAATGAAATTACTTAAAGCCATTGAGATTTCTGATGTCCTGAATCAATACTTTCAATCTGAAGGTAATATTGTAATACAAGATTCATAGATCCTTATTTAAGGTATGAACAACACTTAGACGCAATTGCTGGGTATGAGGCAACTTCAGATAATGAAATTGCAGATGGAGCAGAGAAAATTTAGAGCATGTCCAATGATCAATATGACAAAATATTGAAAAGTTGTTTAGGCAAGTATTGCAAATAGGTTGTAAACGAAATGGATATATCTTTATTAAAGAAAATCTTAGGTCTAAGTGTTGAAGAAGAAGAGACGATTAGCGCTTTTAACCGATACGGAATTGATCTGCAAAAAGAACTGCATTTAAGTGAAGGGGACTACCGTACTTATTTGGATCGTGAAGCAGACGGCATCTGCTATGTATTTACCGATGAAGGTGTTTTTTTTAACAATGAAGACCAGATTATAGGCCAAGGACCATTATATTTATCTAGTGTTTTTTTATATTCAGAAGATACAGATGGTTACAAACAGTACTCTAAAGCACTACCTTTTGATTTGTACTTCACGGACTCAATAAATGCTATACACGCTAAATTAGGCACACCGCATTGGGATAGAAAAGATGATGGATCAGTAATTTCAGAAAGGTGGGATGTTGATGGTTTTCGAGTACATTTGTTTTATTCTGAAAATCAAACCTCTAACATTATTTCATTTGAATACTTGCCTCAAAATTTGTGAGACACCCATAGTTAAAAATATTGACGATCATCAGCTTAAGGTTTTCAACCTTGTCGCCAAGGTTGGGGCTTCGTCCTTATCACTCTGACTGCTTTGGGCATCCAACTCTTGACCATTGATGAATCAGTGGCAGTTGTCTTTGTAGCTGCAGCCAGCAGCCCTGTCCATAGCGATGTTCTTTTGTGGTCCATTCTTAGCGGAAGCCTAGCCCCTGAGTTACGGAGAAGTGATCCATTATGGGCGGAGCATGCACTTACAAATGCTAATCCGAAACTCACGAATTAGGGCTAAAAATCCAACAAACTTTTTGTCCACAAATGGGTTATGGGCTTAACCCATTTGTGCTCCTTTAGTGTTAGTCGGTTATTTTGTCAGCTCAAAAAATTCGTTGCTGCGCACAAAATTCAATCAGATTATCAACACAGATAAATCTTACTCTACCTTAACGTTACGTTATTGACTGCAACGCTCGAATATTTCGGAGTTTACTCTATTGCTTGCACTATGCTTGCGGCATAATGGCGTCAAATATTTAACAGAGTCGTTATAATGGATAAGCAGCAAGACAGTTACATGACTGAAGAAACACTCATTGAAGTAGTCGAAAATCAAATCGCCGACGGTGAACCCAAAAAGGTAAAAGAAACCTTGATGCGTTTAGTTATGACAGGTACACCGCGTGAAGAAGCTATTCAACTGATGGCTTGCGCGTTGGCTATCGAAGTTTTTGATGTCATGAAAAATGGTTCCTCTTTTAACGAAATACGTTATGGCCAGCATTTGAATGCACTACCGAATATGGATTGGATGGAAGATTAATAGCAGCTCATAAATTCCTGTTTGTTAATCCCGATAAGTGACATTATCGGGGGGTAATTGAAAAGTCTAAAGTAAGATGTTGGATTTGCATTTTCGATGAGTAGTGTTGGAGCCTCTTAGATCCCATAATCGCAAACTTAGTCTTTATTATGCTGATTTTGCTCTCTATTTTTATAAAAGTAAGTTCATAGGTCAATGTTAACTAACTTACGAAGATTCACAGGGTTTATGAATGCTTAGATTTGAACACTGTAATGTCAAAACGTGTACTAATGAATTACTCGCCTTGGGTCAGGGCAACATGAAAATGTGGTACATTTTTGAATGGTTAGATAAGCACGAGGAATTACAAAATGGGACTCAAGCAGAAATAATTAAACTATATGTAAATGA